>Ga0255048_10000264_pt1 | contig 40191 bp, 33 predicted proteins | sample JV7_2_2_MG_FD_183619 | JGI IMG/M metagenome (GOLD analysis project Ga0255048, IMG submission 183619) | Seawater microbial communities from Jervis Inlet, British Columbia, Canada - JV7_2_2 | ecosystem: Environmental > Aquatic > Marine > Inlet | place: Canada: British Columbia | collected 2016-10-06 | reverse complement strand
TGGAACCTGCAATCGGAACCCTGGGTGTTCGTGATCGACGAGGGCGGAACCGTGACGGCCCGCTTCGAAGGGGTGATGGACCCCGATGAGCTCGCCGCCCACCTCGGCTGACCCACCGCTCGACGACTCCGCCAGAGCTCGTCTGGAACGGCGAGGAGCCGTCGCCGAATACGCCACGATCGCGTGGAACGTCATGGAGGTGTTCGTCACGATCGGCCACGGCCTCCCACGGATCGTCGGCCACGGTGAGTGGCAACACGATGGCGGCGATCACCGGCGCCAGGGACGAATCGGGGCCGAGGACGAGGATGCGGGACGGTCCGAAGATCGCGTAGGCGATCAGCCCGACCACGGTCGTGTATATACCGGTGACCGCGGGAAGCCCTGCCAGCTCGGCGGACGCCATCCCTTGCGGGATCAGCAGAGCGCTGATGACCAGCCCGGCGACGATGTCGGACCGCAGCCAGGACCGCTCGTAGCGGCGCAGCTCGGTCACGCCGGGCAGCCAGCGCAACGCACCCATGCGAGAACTGCTCTCCGAACTCACATTTGCCACGGCGTTCGGGGTATCCGGTCGACCACGGCGGCCGGATACACCGCACGGCTCGTCATCGAAATCCCTTGCGACCTATGTCCAGTTGACCGGTCAATTAACCGCTGGTTAAGGTTCCGTTAGGCGACGTGATGGGGTCTCGGGAGGCACATCGGCTCGCGCCGTCGGCGCAGATGTGGGTGATGCATCCCGGAACCCTTTTCTTGGGGACCGGGAGGCATCATGAGGCGGCGGACGCGCACACCGGAGTATCGCGCTCATGGCGGGCATCGCATCCTGCTCGCGTTTTTCGTTGTCGCCGCGATCGTTCCTTCGATCGCCCTCGATGTGGGGCCGAGCACGCCGGAACCGGCGCAAGCGGTGGCGCCCGCGCCGTCTTCGGTGTTCGGACAGGCCCCCGGCCATTGCAGCGTCCGGACGATCTTCGCCGACGTCGTGGCGCTCGACCAGCCCTTCTACTACAACCGTCTGGGGGCCATCAACGCCAACGGGATGATGTACGCCCTGCGCCGCGACGTCGTCCTCAAGGAGAACGCGAGCGGCTATCTGGCGGGCACCAACCTCTCCGAGGTGGCAGACGGCGACCTCGGGTTGCTGGCCGGCAAGGTTGCCCTACGTGCCGACAAGCGGCCTCGTCCCCTGGTGCTACGCGGCAACGTCGGTGACTGCCTCGACGTCCGGCTCACCAACCTGCTCGATCCGGAGACCTTCATCTTCGAGCTCGACAACACGTTCCCCTTCCCTCTCCACGAGTGTCCAAATCCAATCGTCTGTCCCCTCCGCCGGGTCGATGACCAGCCCCTCACCCGCGCTGTGTCCCTCCACATCGACGGGCTCCATCTCACGGAGTCGATCGACTCCGATGGGTCGTGGGTCGGTGAGAACCAGTCGTCGCTCGTCGATCCCGGCGAGTCGATCGTCTACAAGTACCACCTCCTGTTCACCGGCCAGCAGTTCGAGAACACGTTCCTCATGTATTCGCTCGGCTCGACCGTGGGTGCGGAGGGCAACGGCGGCATGCGCGCCTTCGGTCTGTTCGGAGCCTTCCATGTGGAGCCGCCAGGAGCTGAGTGGTATCGGAGCCAGCTCACCCGTGTTGAGATGGATCTGGCGACGACCGGAACCACAGGCGGCGGCCAGCCCACCCTGAACTACAACGCCACGTACCCGGCTGGCACGCTCGGCGCCAAGGCGGGGCTCCCGATCCTGAACATGCTCGACACGACGGGCCAGCCTGCCGGATATACGGGAGAGATCGTCCACAGCGACCTCAACGCCGTCATCTCCGGGCCGAGCACCGGCAACTTCAAGGACGCCTACGGGGAGTACGGCTCGAACGGATGGTACGAGGTCAACGACGCCCTCGGCGATCGCACCCGGCCGTTCCGCGAGTTCACCGTGCTCTTCCACGACGAGGTCACCGGTGTCCAGGCGTTCCCCGCGTTCTATGACGATCCGACGCTCAGCCACACCTTGCACGGCGTGGTCGACGGGTTTGGCATCAACTACGGCATCGGCGGGATCGGGTCGGAGATCATCGCCAACCGCCTCGGCGTCGGTCCGATGTGGGACTGCGCGGAGTGCAAGTACGAGGAGTTCTTCCTGGCGTCGTGGGCGGTCGGCGATCCGGCGATGATCGTCGACATCCCGGCCAACGCCGATATCGACCTCAACGGCGAACCCGATCCGGGTCCCAAGGCCACCGTGGCCCTGTTCCCGGACGACCCGTCCAACGTGCACCACGGCTACCTGGGTGACCGCACCGTCTTCCGCAACCTGCACGCCGGGCCGAAGGAAAACCACATCTTCCACCTCCACGCTCACCAATGGCTGTCGAACTCGAATGCCGGTGACAACCCGGGGGCCGAGCCGGCGACGTACCTGGACAGTCAGGCCATCGGACCGGGCGGCGCCTACACGTACGAGATCGCCTACGGCGGTGCCGGGAACCGCAACCTGACTGCGGGCGACTCGATCTTCCACTGTCACTTCTACCCGCACTTCGCCCAGGGAATGTGGGAGCTGTGGCGGGTCCACGACACCTTCGAGCAGGGCACCATCCTGGACGACGACGGCAAGCCCAAGCTCGATCCCGTGACCGGCTTGCCACTGTCCCGAACCCTTCCCGACGGCGAGATCACGACTGGAACCCCCATCCCTGGCATCGTTCCCATCCCCGGGCAGGCGATGGCACCGATGCCGGATACGGGAGCGAAGGTGGTGCCGTACGACCTCAATGGAGACGGCACGCCCGACTCCAGCCAGATCGACGCCGACGGCAACGACATCGCCGACCTGGCCGAACAATGGGGCGTGGCCCCGGCTGCTAACCCGGGCTATCCGTTCTACGTGCCGGGCGTGACCAGCCACCGGCCGCCGTCACCACCGAAGGACCTGCTCGACGACGGCGGCCTCCCCCGCCACGTCGTGACCAGCGGACCGGAGGAGATCTTCGCCGGGTTCGGCGGCGCTGCCGTCGAGCAGTACCAAACGCGGCTGGACTTCAACAAGGTGATCCACGCCGCCGCGGCACGCCAGATCGAGGAACAAGGCACGGCGGCCGAGACCGTCGCCATGGGGTTCCACGCGCAACCAGACCACCCGTCCTTCCGGACCGACGGGACAGCCGCGCCCTTTGCAACCAACGGACTCCCCGCAGTGCGCGGCGCCGCCTACGCCGACCCGTGCCGCCTGGATGACGGCACCCCCGTCCCGCTCAACCGGGTCTATCAGGGCGCCAACATCCAGATGGACGTCACGATGAACAAGGTGGGATGGCACTTTCCCCAGCAGCGGTTCGAAACGCTGTGGGAGGACGTCCTCCCGACTCTGAACGGGGAGCGACCACCTGAGCCGCTGGTGATGCGGCTCAACTCGACGGACTGCGCGGAGTTCCAACACACCAACCTCGTGCCGAACGTCTACGAGCTCGACGACTACCAGGTGCGCACGCCCACCGACATCATCGGGCAGCACATCCACCTGGTGAAGTTCGACGTGTTGACCGCCGACGGCTCAGCCAACGGCTTCAACTACGAGGACGGCACGTTCAGCCCCGATGAGGTCCGCGAACGGATCACCGCGTTCAACCACGGGTCGTTCACCGATACGGGCGGAAACGAGCTGACGACCGACCTTGCCCCGGTAGCACATCCCTACTTCGGAGCCACCGGTCCGAGCGGGGAGAACTGGCTCGGCGCCCGCACGACGGTGCAGCGTTGGTACGCCGATCCCCTGCTCGAGCGGTCCTGGGACGGCGGCCTCGGGGCCGTGTTCACCCACGACCACTACGGCCCGTCGACCCACCAGCAGGTGGGGCTCTACTCCACCGTTCTCATCGAACCCGATGGGTCGGAGTGGCGTGACCCGGAGACCGGCCAGGTGATGGGCGGTAGGGCTGACGGCGGACCGACGTCATGGCGGGCCGACATCCTGACCACGGACCCGGAGAACAGCCACCGCGAGTTCTACTTCGAGTTCGCCGACTTCCAGCACGCCTACGAAGCGGGCGGTGGTGCCCTCGGCACCATTCTCGACCCGGCGAGTGGGCAGACCATCCCGTCGTACGATGACTTCGGCACGGTTGTCAACCCCTCGCACCGGCAGGAGCCGCCTTCGCCGCACCTCGAGGACATCGTGTGGTTCCCGCCGACGTGTCCCGGTGGTGCCCCGCGACCCTGCCCGGAGGCGATCTCCGCAGACGATCCCGGCACGTACGTGGTCAACTACCGCAACGAGCCGCTCGGCCTGCGGGTGTACGACCCGGCGACGAAGACCCAGGCGGCCGGGTTGGCCGGTGACCTGGCGTTTGCATTCCAGAGCCGGGACGACCGCGCCATCCCAGAGATGAACGGCGATCCGTTCACCCCGATGATGCGGGTATACCAGGGCGACAACGTGCGGATCCGCGTCCAGGTCGGCGCCCACGAGGAGGAGCACAACTTCACCTTGCACGGATTGAAGTGGCTGCGCGACCCGTTCTTGCCGGACTCGGGTTGGCGGGCCTCGCAGGCGGCGGGCATTTCCGAGTACTTCAACCTCAACGTGCCGATCGTGCCAGGGGAGACCCAGGCGGGGAACACCGCCGACTACCTGTACACGATGGGTGCCCAGACCGAGGATCTGTGGAACGGCGTGTGGGGCATCCTGCGCAGCTACGCCAAAGAACAGCGTGGCCTGCTGCCGCTGCCGAACAACGAGATCGGCCGACAAGGTCTGAGAATCGTCAACGCCAACCAGTTCAACGAGGTGTGCCCGGTCGACGCTCCGGAACGGCGCTTCAAGGTGGTGGCGCTGCGCGCCGCCGACGTGCTCGGTCCGGACGGGATCGTCTACAACGACCGCGACGGGCGGCTCATCGACCCCGCGGCGCTGATGTACGTGATGGAGGAGGACGTCGTCTTCGACGGCGACGGGCTTCCCGAGGCGCTCGTGCCAGGCACGCCGATCGAACCGCTTGTCCTGCGCGTCAATGCCGGCGACTGCGCCAAAGTGACGCTGCACAACGCCTTGCCCCCGACCGTGCCGGATGCGCCGGGGTTCAGCAGCCTGCCTCCGATCGTGCGCAAGGAGGCAGTCCGGGGCGGGTACACGACGTTCAACGCCAACGATGTGCTGCCGTCGAGCAACGTCGGGCTGCACACCCAGTTGCTGGCAACGGATGTGACCAAGGCGGACGGGGCCAACGTCGGGCAGAACCCGACGCAGACGGTCCCGGCGCTCGACCTGACCGAAGGCAAGCAGTACACCTGGTACGCCGGGCACCTCGAGATCATCAAACCGCCAGGGGCCAAAAAGGCTCGGGACCGCGAGATCATCGCCACCCCGGTGGAGTTCGGTGTGGTCAACCTGACCCCGGCCGATCCCATCGAGGGCACCGGAGCAGGACTCCTCGGCGCGCTCGTCGTCGAGCCGCTCGGGGCCACCTGGCAGACGGATCCGGGGAGCAATGTGGCGGCCACGGTCACCAAGACCGACGGCACGTCGTACCGCGAGTTCGTCACGATCCTGCAGAACGACGTCAACCTGCGGTTCGGCGACTGCGCCGATCCGTGGTCGATCGACTGTGCGGTGCCCAACATCGCTGGTGAGGGCGGGCTGGTTCCAGAGGATCCGCAGGACAGCGGTCAGAAGGCGATCAACTACGGGGCGGATCCGCTGTGGTTCCGTCTCGGTATCGACGCCAACACGGGGTTCAGCGCCATCCATCGCGATCCGGCGATCAAGGACGCCATCGCCCAGGTGTTCTCCAACACCCTGGCACGCAACGACGGCGGCGGTCCCGTCGGCGATCCGCAGACGGCGGTGTTCCTGACGAGCCCCAACGGGCCGTCGGAAGTGCGGGTCCGGGTCGTCCAACCGGGCGGCCACGCCCGCGGGATCGACTTCACGATTCACGGCCACGCCTGGCAGCGGTCGCCGTACACGAACAATTCCACGGTCATCGACGGTGCCAACGGCGACTCGCTGATCTTCGGCCAGCAGGAGATGGTGAGCGCGTCGAGCCACTTCGACGCCGTACTCCCCAACTTCCCGCACTTCCCCATCGAGGGTGACTACCTGTTCCGTGATCAGGGCTCGTTCGGCAGCTTCCAGGGGCTGTGGGGCATCCTGCGCCACCGCAGGTCGGCGCCGGTGGCCGATCCCGACGTGTACGCCATGCTGGCGGGCGGAGTCCTCGACCCGCTGGCCGCCAACGGCGTCCTGGTCAATGACCTGGATCTCGACGGCGACCCGATGTTCGTCGCCGGGCCGATCGCCGGGCCCGCCAACGGCACGCTGGACCTGAACGCCGACGGCAGCTTCGTGTACACACCGAACCCGGGATTCGCCGGTGAGGACGTGTTCACCTATCAGGCGTGCGATGTCGACGGGTGCAGCGCGCCGAGCACGGTGTACATCTTCGTGACCGCGGTTGCCCCGGTCGCCAGCGACGACGCGGCGACTACCGCGGTCGACACGGACGTCGACATCGCCGTGCTGGCCAACGACACCGGCACGATCGATCCGACCACGGTGACGATCGTGATGCCGCCCGCAGATCCGGGAGATACGAATGTCCCGCCGGCCGAGATCGGAACCGCCGTGCCGCAGCCCGACGGGTCCATCCGGTACACGCCACCGGCAGGCTTCACTGGGACGGTCGCGTTCACCTATGTGGTGTCCGACGGCGGCTCGCCGGGCGCCTGGTCCAACATCGCCACCGTGACGGTTCAGGTCGGCGAGGATCCTGGCGGCGACGCGATCGCGATCACGACGGCCGAGTATCGGCAGAACAACGGCCGCTGGAACGTTCGTGGCACGGGATCGGATCCGGGCGCGGCGATCACGGTGACGCTGGACTCGAACGGGGCCCTGATCGGCTCCACCGTGGTAGCCGGGGACGGCACGTGGCGGGTGAGTGGGCGGCCTGAGGACGGGAACGCGATTCCGCAGGACCCGGCTTCGGTGACGGCCACATCGGCGCTCGGTGGCACGGCGACGGCAGTAGTTTCCCTGCGGTGATCACCCAATGGGAGGGGGTGTGAGCCCTCTCCGCCGCCGTCGCTGGGCTCTGCTTGCCGCCGTGGTCGCGGCGCTCCTCGTGTTCGCCGCATGCTCTTCCGATCCGAGCGGCGACGGCGCCTCGCCTCCCGTGAGCGTGGCCGACGACGGCCAAGACCACGAGCACGACGAAGAAGAGTCGGGCATCGACCACCACGGCAACCTCATCCAGCCCGATCCGTTCTACGAGAAGATCGAGGTCGACGGGGTGGCGGTCGAGTTCACCCTCGGCAGCTTCCTCGGAGTAGGCGGCCGGGGCGGCGACATCTCCACCGAGGTCGTCGCCCAATCCCATTCCGCGATCACCTTCAATATCTCCGACGCAGCCACCGGCGACCCCATCGCCGGCGCCCGGCCGCTGGCGTGGCTGAACGCCGCATCCGACCGCTCATGTCGCGACTCGGTCGCCGCGTACACGAGCGGCGCGGTGTCCGAGCGGCCGCTGATCGACTTCAACACGTTCTTCGTGCTCGCCCTCAACAACGACCCCAGCATCTCGGTGATCGACCCCAACATCGACGTCGGTGGCATGACGAACCTGTATGCGGCCATCCCTCTGGCCTCGGCGGGTGCCGCATGGGCCATGGCGCCCGACGAAGCGACGCTCATGGTCACCCTCCCCGCCAGCGAGGCCGTAGCGCTCGTCGACCTCGAGAGCTTCCAGGTGGCGAACACCACGATCGTCACGGGCTCACCGACGGGGGTGGTTGCCGGACCCGGGGCAACCTTCTGGGTGACGACCGAGCCAGCCGGAGGGGACGGCGAGGTCGTCGTGCTCGACAGCAGCGGCGTGATCCAGGGTCGCGTCGCCACGGGACCGGGCAGTCACGCCGTCGCCTTCTCCACGGACGGCCATTCTGCGCTCGTGGCCAACTCGGCCTCCGGCGACGTTGTCGTCATCGACGTCGCCACGCTCGAGATCGCCGGCCGTCTGGACGTCCGCGGCACCCCGACCGGTGTCGTGGTCGCCCCCGACGACGACCTCTACATCACGACCCTGGAGGGATCGATCGTCCGCATCGCTGCGGACGGAACAGCGACGGCGTTCCAAGGGGTGTCGCGCATGGTGTCGATCACTGCCGGTCGCTCCGGCCGCTGGGCGATGGCCCCGAGCCCCGCAGAGGGGGCCGTGGTTGTCGTCGACCTGCAGGCCGACGCCGTGGCCCACGTCGTTCCCATCGACGGTCTTCCCGACGAGGTGGCCTTCGGCGCCGAGACCGCCTACGTCCGGCTGGCCGGCGCACCCGAAATCGCAGCGATCGAGCTGGACTCGCTCGTCCGAAGAGCACCGGCCGTGGTCCGAATCACGACCGCGCGGACTCCGGCGGGAACGTACCCCAATCAGGCCATCGGTCAGACGCTCGGAGCATCGGCCGCAGTGGGAGCCGTCGTCGTCGCCAACCCCGCGGACGACGAGATCACCTTCCTCCCGGAGGGCTCGCCGGTGGCTTCGGGCGGGTACCAGGGCCACGGCCTCGAGCCCCGGGCTGCACTGCTCGTCGACCGCAGCCTCGTCGAGGTGGAGGACGGGGTGTTCTCGGGCAAGTTGCGGCTGCCGTCCGCGGGGACCTTCGAGGTCGCCTTCGCCCTCGACGATCCGGCCATCGTCCATTGCTTCACGTTCGAGGCCAGCGGCGAGGATCCGGACGCGGCGACGGTCGAGCTCGAGGTCGCCGGACCCGTGCAGGCCAGTGTGGGAACCGAGACCGTGTTGCGGGTCCGCCTCACCGACGGCGACGGCGCTCCCATCGACGGGGTGCCCGACTTCCAGGCCCTGGCCAAGCACACGGCCAGTCCGGCCAGCGAGACCTCCGTCGGCTCCGGACAGGGCGACGGCTGGTACGGCTTCACCTTCGTGCTAGAAAACGCGGGAGCCCACCAGGTCTTCTTCTCGTCGTCGACCCTCGAAACCCCCTACCGATCTCTGCCGACCACGTACGTAATCGTCGAGCCCTAGGTGACCTTCGGCCCTGCACAGATCGGGGGCTGGGATGGACGCTGGCGCGAGGTGAGCTGACCCGACGTGGGCGCGTGCTACAGCCTCCGGCCGTTCTCTGCGTGACTGATGACGGTCGCCACAGCAGCGGTCGTGATCCTGGCGGCGTGCTCGACCGGGGGACCCGCCGAGACGGGGATTCCGCCTCAGGATCCCGATCTGGTGGCACTGGGCGAGCCCTTGCATGAGGCCTCATGGCGTCCTGCCACGGCTCGGATCTCCGCGGAACCGATCTCGGTCCGTCTCATCTGTCGATCGTGAACGAACCCAACCACCACGGCGACCTCGCCTTCCTCTGGCAGAGGTTCGCAGTCGGTTGCAGCAACCGGGAGCAGCGTTGCATTTGGCTCGCGATTGCGAGCCTCCCACTGCGAATCGCAATGCTGCTCGGCCTCAAAGACCATCCGCACAGCACGATCCCGCATCTCCGCCGGATACCTCCCCGGCCTTCGCTGTTCTGTCATAGCTCCATCCTCTCAAAGACCAGAGCCTGCGCATTACCCGGGGAGGTGCAAACTGGGCGGCCGACTGGCACCTCGCACGCAGAATCTGCTGCGTCACATTGACGTTTTCGCCCAGGCAAGCGCCCTCCCGGCCGGGACTTCTGTCCGCGACGCTTCGCGAGTGTCACGTACGTTTGGGGTGCCGGTATCGGTAGAACGCCACCGCACCAAGGAGGACGGCCACCGTGCCTAGTGAGACGGCGAAACCAGCGCCGAACTGGACACTCTCTGAGTGTCCCTCGTCGGTGATGGCGGTCGCTGCGGGGTCGGCAGGGTCGTACAGGACGGTGAACGATTGGCCTTCCTCTGCCTCGATGAAGGCCCCCCGGAACTGGACCTCGAGACCGGATTTGTCCTCAACCCGGATGGTCGGTCCGTAACCCCCTTCGACGGCTATGCAGTGGGCTTCTTCGAAGTGCCCAGGGATTCCGATGAGGCCTCCACCAGGGAGGCAATGCCGGAGATGATCCCAAGGACGAGGAAGACCGCTGCGGCGATCAGCCATCCCATGCAACGGCGCTTCACCACGTCACATCCCTCCCGGGTCGACCAGAGGTCTTCACTCACGAGCGAATAGGGTGCGACTCCCGCGGACCCTATCGAACCGCCTTGCGCCTTACCTGCCTGCCTGCCTGCCTGCCTGCCGAAGACCAATACGGCTGCTCAACCGCCCGCTCCATCGGCGTACGTGCCCACCCGCGTCGCGTTCAATGTCTTCGTCCCGGGAGTAGCCATCCCGCCTTCGCCATCGCTGCGGAGGTTTCGGGAGAGGGCTCCGGAACTTTCCGCGAACGTGAATCCGTCCTTGGCTCGCTAACGGATTTGCTAACGAACTGGCGGTTGTGGGGGGTCACGGAAGGGTACGGGAGGTCACCACGATCTCGCGAAGCCCCTACAGGAGATGGCTCCCGGGCACGCACCGGCACCAGCGGTCATCACTCCTCTGGGACTGTTAATCCGTGTGTTGGGAGTTCGAGTCTCCCCCCCGGAGCCACCACTTACCCTTGCTGCGTCTACGTTTTCCGCCGCCGCTACTTCACCGATCTGCGGTGCCGAGTCGTCCGATGGCAGCAGAATGTCAGCAGCTGCCACAAGTGAGGCGTCGACGCGGGCCATCGTCTCGTCTGAGGTCGACCGGAACGCTTCCAGGTATCGCTGCGTGGTTCGTATGTCAGAGTGCCTAATTGTTGGCGCAAAAACTCGTGATCATCGCATCGGACGGCACACCGGCAACGCCGAAACGCAGGAAGCTCTGCAAGGTCCCTTTTTCGATACGGTGACCAGTGAACATCGTGGCAAGGGAACCGAAGTTGCCGGTGGATGAGTTCTGGACGACCCCGGCATCGGCGAGTGAAACCGTATGGCCGTTTCAGCATCTGCGCTGGCCACAGCCGTCAGCAAGATCACGGCGCTCAGAAGCACCAGCACTCCCAAGCGATACCGAGTGTTCGGCAGCAATGCGGCCTCTTGGCGCATTACAACCTCCGATCGGCATGGTCCGTTGGCGAATCAGTCTCCGCGTGACCCGCGGTGATGAGAAGACTGGCAATACCAATATGAGAACTTCCGCGCCGCCCGACACGAGCTAGGTCGGCAGGGCCTGTGCGTGGAACAGCCCCTCGGAACGTGGGTCAGCGGAATCGCTCAGAACGATGGACCTCCGCGCGTTGGGTGGGATTGCGGTTCTCGAGTCTTCACTTGCCATCCGAGCCGACAGGCCATTCGATTCGCCAAGCATCGTCGAGTGTGTTGGCGTATGTTTGGGTGCGTCCCGGCACTTGACGGAGGGGGTGTGACGATGTCATCTCGTCGGATAGGTGGCGGTGGCGCAGTCTTGTTGGTGCTGGCCGTGTTGGCTGTCGTGTTGCTCGTTCCGGGGAGCGCGAGTGGGGGCGTGGACTCGGACGGCGACCTCGATGTGGTGTTCGCGAACGCTTGGCCAGCGAGGAATCGGGTGTGTCTGGGTGACGGTTCGGGCGGTTTCTCTTGCGACGATGTCAGCGACGACACCGATAGCGCCAACGGTGTGGCGTTGGGTGATGTGAACGGCGACGGCCATCTCGATGCGGTGTTCGCCAACTACGCCGCGCTGAATCGGGTGTGTCTGGGTTCCGGGACGGGCATCTTCTCTTGCAGCGATGTCAGCAGAAACACCAACAACACCACCGGTGTGGCGTTGGGTGATGTGAACGGCGACGGCGACCTCGATGCGGTGTTCGCCAACTTCGGGCAGCTGAATCAGGTGTGTTTGGGTTTCGGGACGGGTGGTTTCGGCTGCCTGAATGTCGGCAGCGACACCAACAACACCAACAATGTGGCGTTGGGTGATGTGAATGGGGACGGCGACCTCGATGCGGTCTTCGCCAATTCCAGCGGGCAGCAGAATCGGGTGTGTCTGGGTTCCGGGACGGGCATTTACTCTTGTAGCGATGTCAGCAGCGCCAGCAACAGCACCCGTGGTGTGGCGTTGGGTGATGTGGACGGCGACGGCGACCTCGATGCGGTGTTCGCCAACCAGGGCCAGTCGAACCGGGTGTGTCTTGGGTTCGGGACGGGTGGTTTCGGCTGTGGCGAGGTCAGCGGCGACGTCACCCTGACCGCAGAGGTGGCGTTGGGTGATGTGAACGGCGACGGCGACCTCGATGCGGTGTTCGCCAACAACGGCCTGAATCGGGTGTGTCTTGGTGCTGGGACGGGTGGTTTCGTCTGTAGCAACGTCAGCAGCGAAAACGACGGGACCGCCGATGTGGCGTTGGGCGACGTCAACGGGGACCGTGACCTCGACGCGGTGTTCGCCAACGCCGGGATCGCCCTGAACCGGGTGTGCCTCGGTGACGGGAACGGAACATTCGCTTGTAGCGATGTCAGCAGCGACGCCGACAGCACCGGGGGTGTGGCACTGGCGCCGGCTCCTGCTCCTCCACCACCACCCGGCGGGCTGCCGGATACGGTGGGTTTGGTGGACCCGTCGCAGGGGATGTGGCATCTGCGCAACTCGGCGGGGATGGTGACCTCGTTCTTCTACGGCAACCCGGGCGATATTCCCTTCATGGGGGACTGGGACTGCGACGGCATCGCCACCCCCGGCCTGTTCCGCCAATCCGATGCGTTCGCCTACCTGCGGAACGCCAACACCCAAGGCATCGCCGATATCCGGTTCTTCTTCGGCAACCCGGCAGACATTCCCTTGGCGGGCGACTTTGACGGCGATGGCTGCGACACGCTGTCGTTGTATCGGCCCTCGACGCAGCAGTTCTTCATCATCAACGAACTCGGCGAGAACGAGGGCGGGCTGGGAGCAGCAGACTTCGACTTCATCTTCGGTAATCTCGGCGACAAGCCGGTGGTGGGGGACTGGGACGGCGACGGGACCGACGAGGTTGGTCTGCATCGGGAGTCGACCGGCTTCTTCTACTGGCGCAACACGCTGAGCACCGGCATCGCCGACGGGAACCTCTTCTTTGGTGATCCCGGCGACCGTTTCGTGGCCGGGGACTGGGGCATGGTTGACGGCCGGGATACACCGGGTGTGTTTCGACCCTCCGCTACGACCTTCTTCTTCCGGCACACCCTCACCCAGGGCGTCGCCGACGACCAGTTCGTCTTCGGGCAACCCGGCTGGCTACCGGTAGCAGGCGAGTTCGGACTCGGCTAGCGCCGCCCATATCACCCCGACCACCGCAAGTCGTCGTTGCCGATCGGAAGGTGGTCCGTCAGTCTCAGGACGCCCCGTGTGTTGGGAGGTCGAGTCTCCCCCCCGGAGCCACCAAAACCCATGACCTGTCTGCATTCTCGCTCGACAGCGGACGAATCACGGGACGCCTGAGACGGCCGTTGCAGCCTATCTGCAGCCAAGCGAAACCGTGGCCACCATCTGCCAGCCGCCGATAACGTATCGACATATGTGCTGCCTGGCGGGATCTATGGGCTGTTCCGCCGCTCCTCGGCCGCGACCTTGAGGTCTCGCCAGTCTGTGATGGCGAGCAGCGCTGCCTGGATGAGTCCCTCAATAGTCCCGTCACTCACCGTGAGCATGTCCTCGACCACCGATGTGGGCGGGGTGACTTCTCCGTAACAGTCATGCCAGGCGAGTTCGGTGATGTCGAGAAGGTCAAGAGCGAACGGTGCCTGCTCCTTGCCGAAGACAGCCACAATCTGAGGCTCCCGCTCGCCGCGTCTCTCCGCTCGACCCACAGCCATGACGCCATTGTGGCAAGGATGATGTCGCTGCACACCCGCCCATATATCGGCATTCACATATGGGCGGTGGTCGCATCTGTTGTGACGACTGCCTGTAGCTGGTGGTGGGTCGATGATCACTCCCGGATTTGTGTCTCGGCGATGGTGGTGGCCCGAGCCACCGCCAAGCCGGTGTGTGACGCGTTGGCGGCCGCGATGCAGAGATCGCAGTCGAGTTGGCCGCCACGGTGGGTTACTACACAATGTTTGCCCTGGTGATGAACGCCTGCGGCGCGTGCTGACGGCGCAGCGGAAAGGGCAGGCGGAGTCCAGAACGCTTGGTCGCCGTTGCCCGCCAGGTTCGCGGGGCGAATCTGGCGGATACCTGCTCGCGTATCATCTGCGGACACCTGAGGAGGAGCCATCACAACCGTCAACTTGATCGAGCGGGGTCTCCTGATCGGCGGCAATGAAACAGCCGCGTCCGGCGGCGCCACCCTGGACATCATCAACCCGGCCACCGGCTCGCTGATTGGCCGAACTGCTCTGGCCAGCGAATCTGACGTCGACCGGGCGGTCGCCGTCGCCACGGCCGCATTTGACAGCGGGGTGTGGTCCGAACAGCCCATTTCGAACCGGGCAGCCGTGCTCCATCGATTCGCCGACCTCATCGACGCGCACCTCGAAGACCTCTTCACCCTCGAAACCGAGAACAACGGTCGTCCCATCGCGGAGACGCGAGCCCAAGTCACCCGGCTTTCGGGTTGGTTTCGCTACAGCGCGTCGCTCCTGGTCGCCGACCGCACGAGCGTGATACCTATGCCGGGCCCGTACCACTCCTACACCACGAGGTTCCCTCTGGGGGTCGTCGGGATCCTGAGTCCTTTCAACCATCCTCTGATGATCACATCGAAGAGCCTGGCTCCGGCGTTGGCGACGGGCAACAGCGTGGTACTGAAGCCGTCCGAACTCACCCCATTCACGTGCCTGATGCTGGGCGATCTCGCCGCGGAGGCAGGCATCCCCCCCGGTGTACTCAACGTGGTCCCTGGACTTGGGCCGGTGGCCGGTAGGCACCTCGCCGAGCATCCCGATGTTGCCAAGCTGGTCTTCACGGGAGGCACCGAGCCGGGGCGCCAGATCGCAGCAGCGGCGGCTACCAGATTCGCCAAAGCAACGCTCGAGCTCGGGGGTAAGACCCCGGTCATCGTATTCGACGATCAGAGCATCGACATCTCGGCCCGAGGGGTTGCCTTCGGCGCCTTTATCGGCGCCGGGCAGACCTGCATCTGCGGCAGTCGGATCCTCGTCCAGGAGTCGATCTACAACGAGTTCGTGGACGCGCTCGCAGACAACGCCGCGAGAATCCGGATCGGCGACCCTGCCCTCCCCGATACCCAGCTAGGTCCGGTGATCAGCGGGAAGGCACAGCAACGAATCCTCGACTACATCGCGTTGGGCATCGATGAGGGCGCTGAGCTCGTCTGCGGTGGCGGCATACCCGACGGTCAGGAGTTTGCGCGCGGCTTCTACCTCGAGCCGACTGTGCTGCGCGGAGTTCGGAACTCGATGCGGTGCGCACGCGAAGAGATCTTCGGTCCGGTGGCCGTGGTCATTCCGTTCATTGACGAGGACGACGCCGTGTCCCTCGCCAACGACTCGTCGTTTGGGCTGGGCTCATCGATCTGGACCAGCGACGTTGCGCGTGCTCACCGGGTTGCCAACCGCCTCACCCACGGCATCGTGTGGGTCAACGATCATCACCGCCTCGATCCCGCCTCCCCGTGGGGCGGCGTACGCGACAGCGGGATCGGGCGCGAAGGCGGCTGGGAGTCCTTCCACGACTTCACCCACGTCCGGAGCATCACGATCCGCATCGATAGCGAGCCGGTCGACTGGTACGGGGGACAGACCGGGAGGCTCAATTGAGCATGGAACCGAGCACCGGGCATGTCACCGTGGATGTGACCGGGGCGGGCCCTCCGCTCATTCTCCTCCATTCTCTGCTTACCGATGCAGCCGCCTTCGACCTGATCGTGCCGTCGCTGGCACGCACCCATCAGGTGTGCCGGGTGTCCTTGCCAGGCTTCGATGGATCGACCCCGCTGCGGGACCCAGACATCTTCGACCTCACCGACCTGGTGGCGGGGGTCATGGCAGAAGAGGGGCTGGGCACCGACACATCCGTCCTTGGCAATGGGCTGGGTGGATTCGTGGCCGTGGCGCTGGCAATCCGGCACGGTGACCGGTTCGACCGGCTCATCGCAACCAACTGTGGCGCCTCCTTTTCTCCCGAACGGGCCGAGGCATTTGGGACCATGAGCGGGCTGGTGGAGGAGGGCGGCATGGCAGCCGTCGTGGACGTTGCCGTGCGCCGCGTCTTTCCAGAGGACTACCGAGCGCAGCACCCCGAGATCATCGACGAGCGGCGGAAGGTGCTGTTGCGGGTCGACCCCGGTGCCTTTTCCGCCGCCTGCCGTGCCCTGGGCGCCATGGACGTTCGGCCCCAACTGGGCTCCATCGAGAATCCCACGCTGGTGGTGGCCGGCGCCGACGATGCGACCACCCCGCCGGAAATGGCAGAGGAGCTGGCCAACGGCATAGGCGGCGCCAAACGGGTCGTGCTCAGCGACTGCGGCCATTGCCCCCAGCTGCAGCAGCCCGAAGCGCTGCTCACCACTGTCACATCGTTCCTCGACTCATGAAGCGCGTCGGAGTTGTAGGACTGGGGATCATGGGGACGGCGTTCTCGTCCAACCTGCTCAAGAGCGGATTCGAGGTGGCTGGCTACGACGTTGCGGGCGACCGCATGGATGTGCTGGAGGCGGCGGGGGGTATCCGCGCAGCATCACCGGCAGCCGTTGCCGCCCAATGCGACGCCGTGATCACCGCGCTGCCTTCTGTCGCCGCCCTCGAGGAGGTGGTTTCGGGAGGCGAAGGGTTGGTGACGGGTAGTCACCCCGGGCTCGCCGTGATCGAGATGAGCACGTTCCCCCTCGACGCCAAGGAGGAGGCCAGGGCGGCCTTGCAGCCGAAAGGGACCGTCGTCATCGACGCCCCGGTCAGCGGCACCGGGTTGCAGGCCGCCGCCGCCGAAGTAGTGATCTACGCCAGCGGGGATTCCGAGGCAATCGCAAACGCGGCACCAATCTTCGACACCATCGGCAAGGAGACGTTCGACCTCGGGGCGTTCGGCAACGGCTCGATCTTGAAGTTCCTCGCCAACCTGCTGGTGTCGGTGCACAACCTGGCGACTGCCGAGGCGTTCGTGCTCGGGATGAAGGCCGGGCTTGATCCCCAGCAGATCCTCGATGTGCTCTCCGCGGGTGTCGGCAGCTCGCGGATCCTCGAGATCCGTGGTCCGATGATGGTGGCCAACACCTACGAGCCGGCAGCGGCGCGTTTGAAGATGTTCATCAAGGACCTGACCGTCATCGGCGACTTCGCCCGCAACCTGGGAGCGCCCACTCCGCTCCTCGATGCTTCCCTGCCGCTGTATGAGCACGCCGTGGCGCTCGGGCTCGGCGAGCAGGACGCGGCGGCGCTGTGCGCGCTGCTCGAGGAGCAGGCAGGCATCGTGCGCTCGATGCTGCCCAGCACCCACACCTGAATGGCAGATCCTGGTCGAGCGGGTAGGGCGCCTACCTAGCTTCCTAACTAAGGTAGGGCTCTCGATCATTCAGTACGGCGGGGCACTGCTGAGACCGAGTTCATTGCCGGCGGCGCGGGTCGTCGACGGGTATTGGAAGCGACGAGGAGGAAGCACATGCGCAAGAGGGCTGTGACGCTGATTGTCCTTTTACTGGCGCTCGCCATGGTGGCGGCCGCCTGTAGTGATGACGAACCGGCCGGTGAGACCACGGACGAAATCAAGGTGATCAGGTTCGCTTTCGCACCCGACCCGGTGTGGGACTATCTGATCGACTCTGGCATCCGTGAAGAGATGGAGACGGCGGCAAACATCGCCATCCTCGATTCGGCAACCTGGAACGAGGTCGGTGTCTACGCCGGCGGACACGCCGACATCATGTCGGTGGGTGACTTCGAAGTGCCGATCATCGAAGAGGAGTTCGGGATTCCGAGCACCGTCTTCGCCAAGTACAACATCGACCGGAGCATCGCGGTCGCCTCGCTCGACCACCCCGAGTACACGAGTCTCGAGGACTGTGTGGGTGGCACGGTGGCCGTTTGGGACACGTTGTCCTCGACGACGATCTGGGGCGTGCTGGCCAACGAGCTGTACGGTCTGGACTTCAGGGTTGACGGCGGTGACTTTGAGCTGGTGCTCGTGGACCACACGAACACGGCCGACCAGGCAGCCAATGGTGACACCGACTGTGCCATCGTGCTACCCGACTTCGCCGTCCCGATCTTGATGGCCGAAGAGGTCAACGTCCTGTACGACGGCAAGAGCTCGGCGAACCTGTACGCAGAGCTGGTCGAGAGCCCGGATCATGAAGGCCCGATGATCAACATCTTCATGGCCCGCGACGACTGGTATGGCGATCACCCAGAAGAGGTGGCGTTCTTCCTCGAGTTGTGGGACCGGGGGCTCCAGGAGTGGGCCGCCAACCGGGACCAGATCATCGCCGACTATCCGGAGCACTTTGCGGTGCAGAACGATGCGGAGATCGCCTGGATGCAGGCCTACCTGGCGAACAATGACTGGTTCGCCAAGGACATCTTCCTCACCGAGGAGTGGATCGAGTCCGAGTCCGAGCTGTTCGTCATGCTCAACGACGCCGGGCTGACCGAGAGCCCCGATCCGCCGAAGTACGACATCCCGTAAGTAGTTGAGTAGTTGACCCAGGCGGCCACGCTCGACGAGACGAGCAGGAGGTTCGCCGGAGCACGGCTCCGGCGAACCTCCGGTCTCGTCCTGGGCTGGGCTGTCTTCCTCGGCCTGTGGGCATTCACGTCGTCGGTGATCCTCGACCAGTTCACGCTGCCGGGCCCGGTCAAGGTGGGACAGGAGATTTGGGAGATCGCCAAAACCGGCGCCTTCATCGACGACTTCCAGGCCAGCATCTCCAAGACGTTCATGGGTTTCGGGATCGCCGTGCTCATCGGGGTACCGGTCGGGTACCTGATGGGCAGGAGCAAGTACTGGAAGGCCTTCTTCCATGACGGCGTGGTGGGGGCGGGGAGCATTCCCGGCATCGTCTACGCATTGATGGCCCTGGTCATCTTTGGCATCGGGTTCCTGGGCCCGGTCCTGGCCGTCGGGCTGATCTCGATGCCGTTCATCGCCCTCGGCGTTGCCGAGGGGCTCGAAGGTGTGGATGACGACCTGCTGCGGATGAGCACGGCCTATGGCCGGACCGAACGACGCACGTTCCAGGACATCATGGTGCCCTCGATCCTTCCCTATATCTTCGCCGGTGTGCGCCTCGCCTTTGCCATTGCCTGGAAGGTCGAGGCCCTGACCGAGGTGTTTGGATCCTCCAACGGTGTCGGATTCCAGATCCGATTCGCCTTTCAGGCCTTTTCGATCACCAGGGTCATCGCCTGGACGCTGATGTTCATCGTGTTGCTACTGGGAATCGAGCGGCTGCTCGCGGTCCTGGAGCGCCGGCTGTTCCGGTGGCGCACGTGGGAGCAGACCACATGAGCGTTGCCTCGATCCTGGATCGGCCAGGCTTCAAGCGCAATCGGGTCGGGCGGGCGCTGACGTCGACGTGGGGAGCCCGCATCACGTCGTATGTCGTGTTCCTTGTCTTTTGGCAGCTTCTTGCGATGAGCGTGGCGCGCGTTCCTGGTCCATGGGAGACCTTCGAGTTCATCTGGAAGGAGCTGACCGGTGGCGCCCATGGCGGCGTGAGGAAGGGAGAGTGGGTGGAGCACCTCTCCGTCACCTTCGTGCGCTTCACCATCGGGCTGTCGCTTGGTGTGGTTGCCGGACTCATCGTCGGCATCGCGGTCGGATCCTCCGGCTTCATGCGATCGCTGCTCAGCGATGTGCTCCTCGTGTTCCTCGCCTTGCCTGCGATCATCTGGGCTTTCCTCACCGTCATGTGGTTCGGGCTCGGTTGGGAGGCGCCGGTGTACACGGTCATGCTGTCGACGGCTCCGTTCGTTGCGGTCAACATTTCCCACGGCGTTCGTGCGGTGTCTCCCGAGCTGCATCGGATGTCGGACGCCTTCGGGGTGCCGCAGAACCGACGATTCCGCAGCCTCCTGATGCCGGCAATCGCCGGCTATCTCTTCACCGGGCTCCGGTTTGCCTTCATCATCGGCTGGAACGCCGTTCTCCTCGCCGAGTGGTTCGGCGCAGCCAACGGGGTGGGCTGGAGGTCGCGTCTATGGTACGACGGAGCGCGCTACGAAGGCTTCGTCGGATGGGTCATCATCTTCATCACCATCATCTTCCTCGTCGACGGGCTCATTCTCACTCCCCTGCAGCGGCGAGCGTTTCGGTGGAGAAGGTCTGACGCGCCGGCCATCGAGATCGAGATGGACCATGCCGGTTTCGAAGAGGGCCTTGCGGTCAGAAGCGCGTAGGAGCAGGCAGGAAGCACATGGCGACACTGCACATAGAAGAACTCACCAAGTCATTCCCGGCTCATTCCAAGGGTGGCGAGCCGACGAGGGCTATTCAGGGCATCAGTTTCGAGATGTCGGGTCAGGTGTTTGTGTCGGTCGTTGGTCCTTCCGGCTGTGGCAAGAGCACCCTGCTCAACATCGTCTCCGGGGTGGACACGCCAAGCAGCGGCACGGTTACGGTCACACAAGATGGAAAGCCGGCAGTGCTCGGCTACGTGTTCCAGGATCCCCGGTTGCTCCCGTGGCGCACCGTGATGCAGAACATGCTGTATGTGAGCGACCTGCCGGACGAGGAGGGTCGGGAGAACGCGAAACGGTACCTCGAGATGGTGGGCCTGGACGGTTCCGAGGGTATGTGGCCCGGCCAGTTATCGGGCGGTATGCAGCAGCGGGTCGGCATCGCCAGGGCGTTCTCGGTGCACCCCGACCTCTTGCTCATGGACGAGCCATTCAGCCATCTCGACGCCATCACCGCCCGCTCCCTGAGGGAGGAACTGCAGACCCTGTGGGAGGCCACCAAGAAGACCGTGCTCTTCGTCACGCACGACGTGATCGAGGCGGTTCAACTGTCGAATCGGATCATCACCCTCGCCCATGGCGGCACGGTATTCGACGACACATCGATCGACCTCCCCTTCCCTCGAAAGGCTTCGGATCCGGAGTTTGCGGCCAAGCAGGCAGAGATCCTCGGGCGATTCGAGACGATGGAGGCCGAGCGGGCTGCCACACTCGGAGAATCCGTTGACTTCGCCGACGGGTTAGGAGCCGGGTAACGTCGTCAACCGGTCAGGGGCGGTTCCACTCCGGGTTGTCCCCAATGTCGGCTTGCAGCCCGGCGGCCACGACTCCGGCCACGGCGCACACTTCGTCGGGCTCCGAAACGTCTCCTGATACACCCACCGCCCCCAGGATGCTGCCGTCCTCGTCCCTGATGATGACCCCGCCCGGCAAGGCCACCAGACCGCCGTCAGCCAGGCTGGAGAGGGCCCCGATGAACACCGGCATCTTCTGCGAGCGCTCGAACAGGCGCCGGCTGGGCAGGCCCATCCCAAGTGCGCCCCAGGCCTTGGCGGTGGCGATCTTCGGCCGCAGGAACTCGCTTCCGTCCTCTCGCTTCATCGCAATCGGGTGGCCTCCCTCGTCGAGCACCACGACCGCCAGCTTGCCAAGGTCCAGCTCCCTGCCCTTGGCGAGGGCGGCGTCGATGATCTGATTGGCCTCGCTGAGCGTGAGCTTTCTCATCGATTGCATTCCTCCTCAATCCTCGACGATGGCCACCGCCCGGGTCGGGCCGCCGTGGGCACCGACGACCTTGAGCGGGAACCCGACAAACGTGAACCTGGTGCCGACCACATCGGTGAGCCGCAGGTTCTCGTAATGAGTGATGCGCTCCCGTCTCGACATCAGGTGGACCGGATACGTCGTCGAGGTCGGATTGTCCGGGGTTGGTGAGTCGACGCCGAAGGTCTTGACGCCCTTGGCGACGATCCACTCCGCCCCGGACTCGCCAAGCCCGGCAAACTCGCTCAGGTACTCCGTGGTTCCGCCGTAGCGATCGTAAGTGCCGGTGTAGAAGAAGAGCATGTCGCCGGTGTTGAGCTCCAGTCCCGACTTCTCCAGCGCCTCGTCGAGATGCTCGGCGGTGACGTCGTTGCCGGCGGGCACATGGGACACGTCGAGGCACAAGGCAGGCCCGAAGAAGAGATCGAGCGGCATCTGATCGATGGTGGCGGCCCCGGGCTTGGGGTCGAGATGGCTGAAGGAGTCGACGTGGGTGGGCCCGTTGTCGTTGAGCATGAAGCCAAGCGTCTGAAACGAAAAGTCGCTCTCGAAACGGGGCGCCGTTTCCTCATGGGTGGCGTGCTGGAAGACGACGGTCTTGAGGTGGCCGGGATACACCTGCATCCCCTCGTAGATGTCCTGGGAGAGATCGATCAGCGTTGGCATGGTTCCCCTTCAATACATGACGGCGCCGGAGTTGACGTTCAGGTCGGCGCCGGTAATGGCGGTCGATTCATCGGAGGCGAGAAACAGGGCGGCCCTGGCAACGTCCTCTGGCTGGGTGAGCCGGAGCAGCGCGGCCTCGGCCTCCATCTCGGCCTTCGCCTCGTCCTCGCTGATGCCGCGACCATCCGCCTGGGCCTTGATGACCCAGTCGAGACGGGGGCCGGCGACGAACCCCGGTGAGATGAGGTTGACCCGAACGCCGTAGCGACCGGCCTCCTCGGCGAGCGTGCGGGTGAGGCCGATCAAGGCAGACTTGGTGGAGGCGTAGGGGGTGCGGCCCCAAAGCGGTCGCTTGCCCGTGATCGATCCGATGATGATCACCGAACCGCTGCTCCGCTCGATCATCTGCGGCATCAGCGCCCTGGAGACGAGAAAGACCCCATCGACGTTGACGGCGAACGTCTGGCGCCAGTCTTCGAGGTCGAGCTCCCACATGGGTCCGGAAGGCCCGCCGATGCCGCTGTTGTTGACCAGCACATCGACGCGCTCGAAGCGTGCGAGCGCCTGCTTGGCAAGACGGTCGACCTGGTCCGGATCGGTGATGTCGGTGGGCACGACCAGCACGTCGACGCCCTCAGTCCTGGCTGCTGCCGCGGTCTCCTCGAGGCCCTCCTCGTTGCGGGCAGCGAGGATCAGGTCGTCACCGGCCTTGGCACAGGCAGCGGCGAGCACCCGGCCGATGCCCTGGCTGGCGCCGGTGATGAGGGTGACGCGACGCTCACTCACCGGCCTGCTCCAGCGCATCGGGGAAGTACTCGGGATTGAGCCGCAGTCGCGAGCTGATGGCGTGGCCGAACATCAGCTCGGCGTCCGCCACCACGGCCGCCGGTTCGGCAACGACCGCCGATCCGGCAGCCGTTACCCGCTGGGTGGTCACCGTCTTGAGGAACTTGCCCACCCACAGCCCCCCGGTGTAGCGGGCCGCCTTCCCCGTGGGGAGCACGTGGTTGGTGCCGATGGCCTTGTCGGAGTAGGTCACGGTGGCATGGGTCCCGATGAACATCGTCCCGTAGTTCTGCAGGCGGGAAGCAAACCAATCGGGATCTGCGGTCTGCACCTCGAGATGCTCGGGGGCGATCTCGTCGGTGACCCGCACCACCTCGTTGTCGTCCTCGCACACGATGATCGTGCCGTAGTCGCGCCACGCCTGGCCGGCAATGGGCGCCGTCGGCCAGGTCTCGAGCCAGCGATCGACCTCGCGCAGCGTCTCGCGGGCGAGGTCGAGCGAGGTGGTTGCCAGGATGGCAGGAGAGGTTGGCCCGTGCTCGGCCTGGCCGAGGAGGTCGGCGGCCACCACGCTTGGATCGGCGGTGTCGTCGGCAATGACCATCACCTCGGTCGGGCCGGCGAGCAAGTCGATGCCGACCCTTCCGAACAGTTGCCGCTTGGCCTCGGCGACATAGGCATTGCCGGCGCCGACGATCATGTCTGCCGGCTCCGAGCCCTCGAGGCCAAACGCCAGACCGGCCAGCGCCTGCACTCCGCCCACGCAGAAGATCTCGTCGGCACCGGCAAGATCCATCGCCCACAGTTGGGGCGCGTGCATCCCCTGTGCCTGTCGTGGTGGCGCCGCCCCGACCACTCGGGGAACGCCGGCAACCTTTGGCACGGTGACCGTCATGATCGCCGACGCGATCAGGGGATACAGCCCGCCCGGTGAGTAGGAACCCACCGATGCCACCGGGATGTGCTTCTGCCCGAGCACCACGCCCGGCAAGGTCTCCACATCGAACTCGTGCATGCTCTCCAGCTGGAGGCGAGCGAAGTTCTGCACCTGGTCGAGCGTGAAGCGGGTTGCCTCCGCGACTTCATCCTCGACCTGCTCTCCGGCTCGGCGGATCTCGTCCGCCGACACCCGAAAGCTGGGCGGTGACCAATCGTCGAATTGCTCGGAGTAGCGCCGGACGGCGACGTCGCCTTCGCATTCCACGTCGGAGAGGATGGTGCTGACGGTGGAGCGGATCTCATCGGTGACCGCTTGCGGCTTCTCCTTTGGAGACTTCACATACTCGGCCATCAGCGGAAGTCCCCCACTGCCTGCGCCGTGCCCGACTCGGAGGCGGCCATCATGGCCTCCATGACTGCAATCACCTCGAGAGCCTCCGGTCCGCCGGTCTCGGGGATCCCGCCCCCGCCAATGCACCGAGCGAACTCGGCCAGCTCGTCGGCGACCGTGTCGAGCTGCTCAACCGGCTCCTCGGTGGGGGCGTCATCGCCTCTGGCCTGGACGAAGAAGCGAGCCCCGTCCTCGGTCGAGAATGCTGCGGCATCGGTGCCTCGGAGCGCCACGCTGGTGGTGCGCGGAACCACAAAGGAGGTCCCGAGGTAGCCAAGCGTCCCCGACTCGAACTCGACGACGACGGCAGTGACATCGTCGATCGGTGGCTGATCCATGAGCACGTTGGTGAAGGCGAAGACGCGGCCGATCGGCCCAAGCAGGTAGTGCATGTTGTCGATCATGTGCACTCCGAGGCTGGTCATCCCGCCGAGCGGGCTCTCCGCCCGGTCGGCACGCCAGTACCCCGGCGCAAACCCGAGTGCATTGGCAACCGACTGGTTCGTCTCCATGGAGATGACCTGACCGAGCTCTCCACCCGTGACCATCTCCTTGAGCCGGCGCATGGCGGGATGGCGGCGCTTGTTGTGCCCGACCTGGAGAACGAGGCCCGCTTCGTCCATGGCCGCGATCGCTCGCTTCGATTCCACAACGGTCAGGGCGAGCGGCTTCTCGACGAACACGTGCTTGCCGGCTGCCGCTGCAGCCACGATGAGGTCGGCGTGGGTGGAATGGGGTGTGGCGAGCAGGATCCCGTCGATTGCCGGGTCTGCCAGCACCGCCTCGAAGCTCGGCGCCGCCACACAGCCGTGCTTGCGGGCGAACTCGTGCCTCGCCTCGAGGTTGCGGGCGTAGCAGGCGGCGACCTCGGCGCCGGCGGCAACCGCGGCATCCGCCAGGACGTTGCCCCACCATCCAAGCCCGATCGAGGCCAATCTCACCTGGTCGGCCATTCGCACCTACTTCTCCGCTGGATCAGGAACTTAGTCACACCGCCCGGGCGGCGATGTAGTCGATCTCAATCCGCCACTCCGGACGGGAGAGGCCCGAGATGTACATGAGAGTGGAGGCGGGCCGGTGGTCGCCGAGGGCCTCGGAGCGGACGGCACGGGCACCCGGGGCGTCGTCACGATCGATCAGCAGCATGTTCAGCTGCACGATGTCGGTGATCTCCATGCCGGCCGAGGCGAGCACCTCGCCGATGTTTCGCCACACCAGCCGGGCCTGGGCTTCGATTCCCTCACCGACGTTGCCGTCCTCGTCGACGCCCACCTGCCCGGCGCCGAAGAGGAGCCGGGCCGGCTCGTCGATCTCGATGGCGTGCGAATAGGTGGCAAAGGGTGGGGCGACGGTTTCGGGATTGTGGACCTTCATCGATTCCTCCTGGGCTCTGGGTGTTCGCTTTCAAAGAGTTCCTGGGCCGGGAAGGAAGCGGCCGGACCGCTCGTCTGCCACCACGCCTTCACTGGCGACGAGCTCGCCGCGCAGCATGGTGGCAGCCACTCCACCCACGAATTGCCGACCGGTGTACGGCGACCAGCCGGCCTTGGAGATGATGTCGTCGTCCGCCACCGTCCAGGAGGCCGATTCGTCCACCAGGATGATGTCGGCATCGGCTCCCGGCCCAAGATGACCCTTCCGCGGGTAGAGGCCGTAGCGACGGGCGGGCGCCTCGGAGTAGAGCCGGACCACGTCCTCATGGGTGATCTCGTTGCGATGCGCAGCATCCAGGAGAAAGGGAAGCGTGGTGTCGAGGCCGGGGAGACCGAATGGTGCATCCCAGATGTCACCCGCCAGCTTCTGGGCACGGGTCGACGGAGCATGATCGGTTGAGAAATGCGTCAGGACGCCGCTGCGAACGAGTTCCCACATCGCCGCCCCATCCGCGTCGGAGCGGGCACGAGCCGGTGGAGTGAACTTCCTCAGCGCTTCCCACTCGATCACTTCCCCCTCGCGCAACGCGAAATACTGCGGGCAGGCCTCTGCGGCAAGATCGGCACCTTGCTCGCGAGCGTCCTGGATGATCCCGGCCACGGTGGGGTTGCTCACATGGGCGACCGTGGCGCGAACACCGGTCTTGGCTGCCAGGGCTGCTACGACCTCGACCGCCGCTTCCTCGGCCCGGCGGCTCCGCCACTCGATGATCACCCCGCCGTCCGTGCGCCCTTCGGCCCGCAGCCGCTGTTCGGCTTCAGCGGTGATCGTCTCGTCCTCGCAGTGGATGAGACAGGTTCCCCCGAACGCGGCGATCCGGGCCATGGCGCCGCGCATGGTCTCCTCATCCAGCCCAGGAACCCCGTGTGTTGTGCAGGTGAAGATCTTGAAATAGGTGATTCCGGCCTCCCACAGTGGGGCGAGGTCGGCCATATGGTCGGGCCAGGCGTGGGCAGCCAGCCCGAAGTCGACATTGGAGCGGCCGGAGAGATGAGCGATCTTCGCCGACAGGTCGTCGACGGTCCGTATCGGGTGGGCGTGGGTGTGTTCCACGATGGTGGTCACGCCGCGGGCCGCCGCCGCCCGGGTACCGGTCGGGAAGTCCTCGCGATCGGTGTCTCCCGGATCCATGAGATGGACGTGGCTGTCCACCATCCCGGGAAGCAGCAACAGTCCGGTGGCGTCGGTCGTGCGACGGGCGGGCCGTGCCTCGTCGCTCACGGCGACGATCTTGCCGCCATCGACGTAGACGTGAGCCCGGCGCCTTTCCTGCGGACTCACGACGGTGCCCCCGGTGATGGCGAGGTCGACGGTCATCGAGCGCCGATACTAGGAAGAGGCAACGCGCCGGCCGCCGGCAAGGAGCTACGCTCGCACCTTCCTTTCAAGGAGTGTTCCACATGGGTGGGCGCGATTTCAGTGAGGCCGGGGCGACCGCAGCCCTCGATGTTGGCGACGCTGCGCCCGACTTCACCTTGCGCAGGACGTTCGACGAGTCCGTCAGCCTCGGCGACCTTCTGGCGCACGGCCCCGTGGTCCTCGTGTTCTACGTCTTTGACTATGGCGAATTCTGAGGCCAAGAGCTGTCCCAGTTGGGACAACTGACAAACGAGATCAGGGAGCTGGGTGCCGAGCCGGTGGCGGTTGCGGTGACGGCAACCTTCTCCCAACAATCGTTTGCCCAATCACTCGGGGTCGACTTTCCCATGCTGTCGGACTGGGAGGGGGAGGTTTCAGCTTCCTACGGAGCCCAGTACGACGTGTGGAAGGATCACGTCGGTCTGGCCAAGCGGTCGGTGTTCGTGATCGACCCCAGCGGAACGATTCGCTACCGGTGGCAGACCGAGGATGCGCTCGTGCTCCCAGACCTCAACGAGGTGTTGGAGACGCTCCGCCAGCTGGGGTTCTAGCCGGCAGCGCCGAGCGTCGAATCCTCGGTTCCCACGTCGAGATTGACCGGCGCCCGCTCCAGCTCGTCGCGGTCCTCGTCGGTGTCAAACGACCCTTGCTCCAGCGGCTCAGCGATCCCGTCCATTATCAGTTCACCTGGTAGTCGGGGGCCTCGCCGGTGAGCACCTTGATCACCTGGGTGGCGGCCTTCCGCTGCGACTCCTGCAGGGCTTCCTCCGAGTAGTACGCCATGTGCGGGGTAGCAATGAGATTGGGCACACCTTCCAGCAGCGCGGTGTCGACCGGCTCGACCTCGAACACATCGAGGGCGGCCGCCGACAGCTTGCCTTCACTGAGGGCACTGCTGAGGGCGGCGAATTCGACCAATGGGCCCCGGGACGTGTTGATCAGGATCGCCCCGGGCTTCATCCTTCCGATCGAAGTCTCATTGATCATTCCCCGCGTCTCTTCGGTGAGCGGGACATGTAGCGAGACGACGTCTGAAGTGGCGAGCAGCTCGTCGAGCTCGAGCAGCGGGGGAAGACCGGGGTCTTCCGACAGGTAGGGGTCATGGGTGACAACCGTGGCTCCAAGCGCCTCGACCGGTGCGGCGAGATTCCGAGCGATCCGCCCGTAGCCGACCAACCCGACGGTCAGCGTCGACAGCCGCCGGATCGGCCGAAAGTTCTGAATGCCCCAGACGCCGGTGCGAGCCGATTGGTCGGCATCCACCACCTTCCTGAGGGCGGCGAGCATCAGGGCGAGGGCGTGTGTGGCAACCTCCTGGACCGAGTAGTCCGGGACGTTGGTGACGATGATGCCAGCATTGGACGCTGCCTCCAGATCCACGTTGTCGAGCCCGATTCCGTACCGGGCGATCACCTTGCACTGCTCGAGGCGGTCGATGGCGCTGGCGTCCCATGGGAGATAGGTGTTGAGGATGCCGTCGGCATCGGCGGCAACGCCCAGCACCTCCTCTTGATCACCGGAGGCAACGATCAGCTCTGCGTCGATCTCGGCGAGTAGGCCGCGCTCCAGGTCGACCGACGGAAACACCTGGTCACTCACCACGACCTTGTATGTCGACATGGTGGCCTTTCGCGAGGGATCTGGGCCCCCGATCCTATCTCACGCTTACTCCGCCCCGATTGGCCGCCTAGGCTCGACACCCGGCGGATCGCGGCCGGGAACGGAGAGCACATGACTCTGGCAAGCGTCGGCGACGTCGAGTTGTACTACGAGGAGTACGGGGCGGGACCGCCGGTGGTGCTCATCCATGGCCTGGCCGGTGACTCCAGCGCGTGGCAGGCCCAGATCGAGCGGTTGGAGCCAAACTACCGGGTGATTGCGTTCGACAACCGGGGTGCCGGTCGCAGCTCGGCGCCGGACTATCCCTACACGACCGGGCACTTCGCCGACGACACCGTCGGGCTGCTCGATGCGATCGCTGTCTCCGAGCCCGCCCACGTCATCGGGCGCTCGATGGGTGGGGCAATCGCCCAGGAAATCGCTCTTGGCTATCCGGAGCGGGTGCGGAGCATGATCATCACCGCCTCGTTCGGCAGGCTGGACCGCTACGGCTACCAGATTCTCGAGAGCATCAACGAGGTCGTGAAGGCCCAGGGCTACGCCCCCGCCGCCAAGATCCAATCCTTGTTCTTCTTTCCGCCGCCGTACTTCAACGAGCACAAGGAGCAGATGGATGGCTTCGAAGCGGCGCTCGCCGACACCGACCGGCCCATCCACGGTTACACGAACTCCACCCACGCCTGTCTCACCCACGACGCTCTCGATCGGCTGTCTCAGGTGCAATGCCCGACACTGGTTCTGGCCGGTGGGCAGGATGTGCTCTGCGCTGCCGGCGCTTCGAGGGAGATCGCCGAGCGTGTGCCCGGCTCCGAGCTGAAGATCTATGAAGAGGCCAGCCACTTCTTCCTGATCCAGAACTTCGAGGAGTCGATGCAGGACATCGAGGGTTTCCTTCGCCAGCACTGACGGCCATGCCTGAGACCGGGCAGAGCCCGCAGACGCAGCCAGTCAGCCCTTGCGCAGCCGCCACCCCACAATCAGCCGACCTGCATCAGCACCTTGAGCGATGACGAGTCGCTGACCAGGTCAAAGGCGGCCTCTGCCTCCTCGAGATCCAGCATGTGAGTGACCAGCGGTTCCAGCTGGATCGAGCCGGCCGCGGCCAGCTGCACCCCGTCGGCGTAGTCGCCGAGGACTGCCGCCCTCGGGTTGTGCAGGGTGAGCTCCTTGGAATAGAGCTGGTAGTAGGGCAAGCCCTCGCCCCCTCCGGTGATCGTTCCGAACACCAGCACTTCTGCCCCGATGCCGGCAAGGTCGATCGCCTGACCCAGCGTGGCCTCGGTACCCACCGCCTCCACCACCAGATCCGGCCCCAATCCGGACGTCACGTCGTCCAGGACCTCTGCGGCTCGAGCCGGCTCGGCCGTTGTTGATACTCCAAGGGTTTGCGCCAGGTCACGCTTCCACTCCGAGCGGGTGATGCCCACCACGGTGTACCCCTGCAGCCGGAGCAGCTGGCTGAGCAACTGTCCCGTCACCCCGAGCCCGAGGACGGCCGCTACCCGCCCGGGAAAGGGGTCGAGGACCTTGACGGCATGGACGCATGTTCCCAATACCTGGAGCAGGCCACCGGCCTTGTCAGAAATCGTGTCGGTAACGGGGATGAGCCGGTTTCCGGGAACCACGACGTACTCGGTGAAGACGCCGTCGACGTCTCGACCGAGGAGGCCGCCGTTGCGACAGATATTGGTTCGCCCGGACACGCAGAGGTCACACGAGCCACAGGAGACGCCAGGGTCGACCAGTACCCGATCTCCGGCGACGTACGGGAAACCCTCCGCAGGCTGCACGATCTCACCAAGCATCTCGTGCCCGGCAATCATTGGGTAGGGAACCGGGATCTTGCCCGCGAGGATCTTGACATCCGTGCCGCAGATCCCGACCTGCTTCACCTCGAGGACCGCGTCCTTCCCCCTTTCGGGCTCCGGCACATCGGCGATCTCGATCGCCCCCGGCGCTGTCACTTGTACGGCTTTCATGGGTTCTCCTGCTGCGCTGATGGAATGGTACGTGAGCCTCAAGGAACTCGGTCGGAGAGCAGGTTGATCGTCACCCCGACGATCACCAGCAGCAGCCCGATCACCAGCGAGGTCGTGATCACCTCGTCGAGCAGCAGGGCAGAGGAGAGCACCCCGACCACCGGCACGGCCATCAGGGTCAGATTCGTGGAGACCGCACCCAGGTTGCGCAGTACGACGATCGCTGCCCAGAACGCGGTCCCGGTGGCCAGTGCACCCTGGTAGGCCACGATGGCGGCCAGCTGCGGAGTCCAGTCGATCGTCGGGGTCCCATCGAGGATCAACGCGATCGCCGTCATCGGGATGGCCGCTCCAGCGAGCTGCCATGGCATGGCTCCGAGGGGCGTGATCGTCCAATGGTGTCCCCTGATGTGCACCGCGGTCGCGGCGTTGATGATCGCCGCAAGCAGCAGCAACGCATGCCCCACCGCCACCTCGGGCTCGGTCCAATCGAACGTCCACGGCTGGAAGAGGACGATGACGCCGAAGATGCCGGTGGCGAGCCCCAACCACTTCCTGCTGGTGATGTGCTCACCGAGGAACACCGCGGCGATGGGCACCGTCCACAGGCTCGTCGTCCACACGATGACCGACGATCTGCCGGGTGGGATGATCTGCAATGCGGTGAAGACGAGCAGGAACACGGCTCCGAGCCGAAAGATCGCCAGCGAGGCGATCATCGGGAGGTCGCGCCGGGGCGGGCGTCTCAGGTTGCCGACGACCGCACCGATGGCGAACACCACCACGAAAGCCCCAGCCAGCCGAAAGACGGCCATCCAGATCGGGGTGATCGATTCGAGCGCGATCGACATGAGGGGCCAGTTGAAGCCGAGCAGGAAGATGACCAGTGCCAGCAGCCCGTAGATAGCCGGCCTGGTGAGGTTCCTGCCCTTCTCAGCGGCGGGATCCGTCTCCCAGATCAGGTCCTTGATGGGACCGGTCACTGTTCAGGATCCCGTTGGGAGACCGCCGCTATGGTGCTCCTCCCCGACAAAGAGACACTGCGATGAAGACGATCGACATTCACTGCCACCTGGCCACGCCGGCGAGCCGCACACCGGTCGAGGTTCACCGCAGGCCCGAGTTCGAGGCGTACGACTACTACATGGGAAACGACTCCAAGGAACACAACACGGCCATGTTCCCGACCATCAAGAACCAACTCGTTGACCCAGAGGCCCGCATCGAGTTCATGGACGGGATGGGCATCGACGTTCAGGGTCTCGCCACCTTCGTCTCCGAGTACTTCTACTGGGCGCCCGGCCCACAAGGAGCGGAGTCGGCCAGGATCCAGAACGACAACCTGGCGGCGGCCGTGGCGGCAAACCCCGACCGATTCGTCGCCATGGGTGCCACCGTCCCGCTCCAGGACATCGCCCTCGCCATCAACGAGATGGACCGTGCCGTCGACGAGCTTGGCTTCAAGGGCCTCCAGATCGGAGGGACGATCAACGGCAGGAACTTGGACGAACCGCGCTTTCGCCCGTTTTGGGCGGCAGTGGAGGCGAAGGGGGTCCCGGTGATCCTGCACCCCAGCGGGTACCCGGAAGGCCAGCGTCACTCCGACTACTTCCTGGTGAACTGCATCGGCAACCCCCTGGAGACGATGGTGGCGGCGACACGCATGATCTTCAGCGGCCTCTTCGAGGAGCACCCGGACCTCAAGCTGGTGCTGCTCCACGGCGGCGGGTACCTGCCCTTCTACAGCTCTCGCGCCGACCACACCTGGGAGGTCCGTCCAGAGACCAGGGTCAACATCCCCGATCACTCCCCCAGCCATTACATGAAGAGGCTGTTCTACGACACCATGGTTTTCCAGCCGCTCTATCTCGCCCACCTCGTCGAGGTGGTCGGGGTCGACCGGGTCATGCTTGGCACCGATTTCCCATTCGATATGGGCGAGACAGATCCCATCGGACTCATCGGCGCCACCGACTCTCTCAGCGAGGTGGATCGCGAGGCAGTTTCCGGGGGGAACGCGGCCCGGATCTTCGACCTGGCCTGAGTCCTCCAACTCGATCACCCTCCCGATGGTCTCGCCCGCATAGCCGGGAAGCTGACCTGAGCTCTGGTCGCATGCTATGGCGGTGCGCCCTCCCGCAGCGTCTCCGGCACCGCCTTGGAGAGGACCAGGGCACCGAGGAAGCCAATGCCTCCAACCACAGCGGCCGCCGCTCCCAGCGTTGCCATCGACGCCACCACAGCCACGATGACGGGTATGACGGCTCCCTACCCGGCGGCAAACAGGAAGCTGGGCAGAAGAACCGGTGTCGCTAGGGAGCCGACCTTGAAGAATGGCTCTCAGGCATCTGGTCCGTGGAGGGGGATCGTGGCGACGACGCCCATCCCCCCTTCGACGGCGACCAGCTGGTCGCGCTCATCGCCGATGGCGACGCCACACACGGCCGGCACGCCGAGAGCTCCCGCAGAGCGGAAGAGATGGGCCGCAGGGCTGCCGGATCTGGTGACGAGGCCCGCAGCGTCCCACAGCAGCGGAGCCGCAAAGGGAAGCGGATGCCCGATCACCACGACGTTTCGCGCCGCGAACCGCGGCGCGTCCTCACCGGGCGACACCTGCGCCGAGATGCCCGCTCCGATGCCGGGCGAGGCCGGAGTGCCCTGGTGGCGTTCGCCTGCGACCAGCACGACGGCGGCGATCAGCGGCTCCCACTTCCCCCTTCCCACGCGATTGGCCGACCGATGCGACTCGAGGGCATCGACGTCGGCGAGGAGCCTGATCGCCCGGGCGGGGTCGGCCGGTTCGAGACTCTTGATCCTGGCCAGCGCTTGGGTGGGGTCCGGGCCGTGCAACTGCTGCAGACACTCACCGGCCATCTTCACCGCGACGGCCGCTTCCTCTCCCCACACGTGGGCGGTGAGCTCACGGCTCAGCCGCCCACAATCCTCGAGGGTGGGTCGTCCCGGCCCGATCGCCTCGGCAGCATCGCCGGGGAGGCCGGCGAGCGCCCAGGGAAGGACCAGCTCCTCCCCCAGTGGGCCGGGAGCCCTGGCCAGCCCCCTGACCACCTCCAGCCACACCGGGTCGACGTCCTCGCCGACGTCGACGGGCTCATCGTCCTGCCGCCTCTTGTCGACGATGCCCAGCTGCAGGATCCACATCCCGCCGTCGAGGGCCCACTCACCTTGGGTGGCACCAAGGATCTCGTTGGCCTCAGACATGAGCCTGGACAGCTCGTCGAGATTCTCCATCCCGATGAGCTCGACCAGCCCTCCATCCCTCCATCGTCTGCCGTTCGCTACGGGCTCGAGCCGCGCCTCGAGCCCGGCGCTCCAGCCGGTGAGTAGCGGCGCCGGTGAGCCGGCCACCCCGCGGACGACAACCGACCCGTCGTCGGTGATGGTGGCGGTACCCCCGGCTTCTGGCCGCAGCTCCGGCTGCACCAGCACCGCCATCCCAAACGAGCCCGGCTCGATCCCGGCAGCGGCCTGCCGGCCAAGGGCGTCGACGGAGAAGGCCGAAGCCCAGCAGCCAACGACCGCCTTGGGAAGATCCGGAGGCGTCAACTCGAGATACGACGTGAACGCGCCCGACCATTCGGCCCTGCCCTCCAGCGTGGTCGAGCTGCGGGCGACGAGCGGCGAACCAAGGCGCGTACCCGCCGCGATCAGATCATCGTCGAGGCCGAGCGGCTCGCCGCCGACGGCGAGGCGGGCGCCACCGGAACCGCGACCGGCCAGCGCCTCTGCGCCGACCCAAATGTGGTGGAGCGATGCGCCGTACTCCACGACAAACCCGGGAAGCACCGGCAGCCCGACTGTTCTTGCCCGCGCCAACCACGCCGCTTTGGATCCCACCCTGCCCGGATCAAGGCTGGCCTCGTTGTCGAGGTCGAGGATCACGCAGTCGAAATGATCTCGTGCGACGCGTACGTGGAGACCAGCTCGATGCCGGTGTCGGTGACGTACAGCATCTCTTCGAGGCGAACCCCGTAGTCGTGCATCTTGCCGTGCTGGGTTTCGAGCGCAAACGTCATGCCGGGTTCGACCTCCACCGGATGGTCCAGGGACCAGATCCGGGAGATGACCGGCGGGTCGTACTGGGCGAGACCCAGCCCGTGGCCCCAATTGTTGGCCGCGGCCTGGTCCTCCTCTTCGTACCCCCACGCCTCCTTGGCCGATGGCCATTTCGAGGCGATATCGGCCGTCGTGACCCCCGGTCCAGTCGCCTCGATGGAATCCCACAGCCACTTGTGGGCGAGGTCGTAGGTCTTCTGCTGATCTTCTGTCGGCTTGCCACCCACGCAGTAGGTGCGATAGACGCACGACTTGAAGCCGTTCCAGGTCAGGGCGGCCAGGTCGATGATCACCAGCTCCCCCGGCCGGATCATCCGGTCGGAGAAGTTCCTCCAGTTTGGCCAGGCATTCGGCCCCGAGGAGACGATGACATCCTCCACGTCCTCCATCCCCGGGATCGAGTACAACTTCTCGAACCCAAAGGCCGCGACCTCGTTCTCGGTGAGCCCCGGCTTGATGAAGTTCGTGATCTCATAGTGGACGTAGTCGCAGATCGCCCCGACGATGGAGAATGCCTTGATCTCGTCGGGGCTCTTGATGGCCCTGGCCTCCATCATCGGGGACATGCCGTCGGTCCAGCTGATGTTGCGCTTGTCGAACTCCCTGATCAGGTTGATGTCGATGAAGTCGACCCCGAGTGGCTCGTCCGCCACGCCGGCATCCTCCAGATCCGCCATGAGGGCGTTGACGAACTTGTTGACCTGCTGGTCTGCGGCCGGTCCGACCGCGCCCTTGATCCAGACGTACGAGTGGCGAATGTTCTCCTTGGGGATCCACGGGTTGTGGACCTCGAGATGGAAGCCGATGTCGCCCTGCTCGTACACGATGGGTGGCTTGCCCCTTGGCAGCACCACATAACGCAACCCGGGCTTCAGACGGTTCCACCCCGGGGTGAGCGTTGAGGAGACGTAGCGCATGTTCTCGTCGTAAAAGAGCAACAGAGCGCCAAGGCCGTGCCGCTCCATCGCCTCGTGGGCGCGCTTGAGCCGGTAATCACGAACGTTGGCCCAATTGATCCCTTCCTTCCAATCGGTGCTCAGCGCGAAGAACGCTTCCCTCATCGGGTCATCCTCTCAGCCGAGTGCATCCGGCATTTCCTCCCTGACCACGTCGAGGAACTCGTCGTCGTCGAGCAGTCCCTTCTTTGCCAGGGACCTTCCCTTCACCTCGGCCAGGATGGCCTCCAGCTCCTTGGTGTCGGCGTCGTAGATCCCGTGGCGACCGAGCCAGATCGCCACCGAGTCGAGCCCGGAGCCCTTGCCGAGCACAATCTCAGGGTCCGCCTGGCCGACCAGCTCCGGGCGATACGGGAACGGCTCCAGGAGGTCGTCTCCGACGTTGTTGACCCAGGTGGCGATGATCCCCGACTCCACGTTGTAGAGCATCTCTCCGGTCACCGGCCGGTTCTTCGGCTGTTGGACGCCGGACAGGTCGGCGACCAGCCGGGCGATCTCAGTGAACTTCGTGGTGTCGATACCGGTGTCCACCCCGTACATGGTGAGCAGGGCAAGCACCGTCTCCTCGGTCGGGGCGTTGCCTGCCCGCTCGCCGAGCCCGCTCACCGTGGTGTGAATCACCGAGGCGCCCTCGGTCACGGCGATGATGCTGTTGGCCACGCCCATTCCGAAGTCCATGTGGAAGTGGGTCTCGAGGGGCACATCGATACGCTCCTTGACCCGCTGGGTGTAGTACGCAATGGCGTGCGGGGAGCTCACTCCGAAGGTGTCGACGAGGGCGATGTTGTCGACGTGACCGTTGGTGGCCACCGCCTCCAAGTCGTCGAGCAGCTCCGTCATCGTGGTTGCCCTGGTGGCGTCGATGGGGAAGAAGGTGACCTTGAGCCCGTTGTCGTGTGCGTACTTGGTGGCCTCGACGGAGGCCTCGATGGCGCGCTCCAGCGGCCACTGGTAGGCCTTCTCGATCAAATGGTGGCTGGCGGGGACCTCCATCACCACACCCGTAGCGCCGCATTCGAGCGCCAGCTCCACATCGGGGACCATGCACCGGCTGAAGGCATAGATCTCCGTGGGCAGGCCCGCCGCGGCCATCCGCTTGATGGCTTCGGCGTCGGAAGGAGAGACCGCGGGAAGACCGGCCTCGATGCGATGGATCCCTGACTCGGCCAGCGCCTCTGCGATCCTCACCTTGTCATCTGCGGTGAACTCGACGCCCGCCTGCTGCTCCCCGTCGCGAAGTGTGACGTCGTGAATCTGCACCTCGGCGGGTATCTGGAATCCCGCGGTCACCTCCGGCAGGTAGTTCCATGGGCTGGAGAACCATTGATCGGTCTTCCATGGTTCAGGTGGTGCCATCTCAGCTCCTCGGTGAGTCGACAGGCCGATCCCGAACAATAGACGATCGAGCTATAGGTCATTCCAGGCGGCCAGGAGAGCAAAGCACCGGGGACCGCGACGATGACAAGCTGCTGGACCATTTCAGAGTTGCCGCCGACGACGGGCTTGACGGTCGGAAACTCGACCGGCTGTTCGGAGGGAATTCGGCTCGGACGAAGGGCGCCATCCGCCGCGCCGTGGAACTCGGTGTCGCTGCCGAGTTCAAGGTGTCGACGCAGGGAGCGCGGCGGCGCCTCTGTGCCCCCATTTCCGGTCCCTTGGGACGAATGAACTGTGCCTGGCGTTGGTCAGTATTCCCTCACGAGGTACTCCACGAGTGTTCAGGAAGCTGACGTGCAAGCGACACCCTGGCACGAATCTGACACATCGCATCCGCGAGACCGGCTTCTACGTCGCTGTACGCGTACCCTTCCAGGCTGCGTTCCCGCTATGGGCGGGAGGCCACGACCAGCATCTGCTTGGCCAGGGGACGCCACGGCAGCCGAAGGTAGATCGGAACCAGGAAACTGAGCTTGGACGCGCGCGACTTCATCGTCAGCGGGGTCAGTCCCGGATCGACCGCGACGATGTCGAGTCCTTCGCTCCGCAGCAGATCCGGCAGGCTGCGGTCGGAGTGCACCGAGACATGGGTGTAGTCGTCGAAATACTGGCTGGCGCACTTGCGGTAGTTCGGCTGGAGAAGCATGAGGCGCCCTCCAGGGCGGAGCACCTGTCGCGTCGCCGCTAGAAACTCACCGATCTGACCGCGGTCGAGGTGCTCGACGAAATTGCTGGCGAACACGAGGTCGACCGAACCCGTCGGGAGGTTGGAGACGACCCGGGCGGCGTCCCCGACCAGAACTTCGACACCGGGATCCGCGTACTCCTCGATGGTGGAGTGGGCATCGACCGCGTACCTGCGCTGGGCGTGCACGTTGTTGACGAATCCGCAATAGCCGGCACCCACGTCCACGACGGTCGCATCGTCTGGAACGTACCTCTGGAGGTATTCGGTAAGGTGCTTCCAGGTCAACTCACGCTCGCGCATCGGTGGCAGGCGTATCTCGAAGTAGTCAGAGTTGTCCGACATGTGGCGAGAGCCCTAGCGGGAGGGGACAGGATTGTATCGCGACAAGCGAGTGACGTTGGTCCTGCCCACCTACAATGAGAGGGACTCGATCCGCGCCTCGATCGTTGCCTTCGAGGACACCGGCGTCGTCGACGAGATCATCGTCGTCAACAACAACGCCGCTGTGGGAACGTCCGAGGAGGTGGCTCCGACCTCGGCCATCGAGGTTCATGAACCGTCCCAGGGATACGGCGCAGCGATCCGACGCGGCTTTCGCGAGGCCAGCGGTGATCTCATCTGCGTCTGCGAGCCTGATGGGACGTTCAACGCAGAGGACATCTTCAAGTTGCTTGCCTACTCGCAGGACATCGATGTCGTGTACGGGTCGCGCACGGTGGGCGAGTTCATCTGGCATGGCGCCAACATGGGGTTTCTGCTCCGGTTCGGCAACTGGGCGGTAGCCAAGTTGATGGAGGTGATGTTCAACACGAACTCCCTCTCCGACGTGGGCTGCACCTACCGGCTTGCCCGCCGAGAGGCGATCGAAATCCTGGAGCCTCATTTCACGGTCGACGGGAACTTCTTCGGCCCGGAGATGATGTGTCTGTCGGTGCTCGCCGACCTCCGTATCGTGCAAATCCCGGTGAATTACCGTGAACGGGTGGGTCATTCCTCGGTGACCGGCGACCTGGTCGTGGCCATCGGGCTCGGATTACGCATGATCGGCCTCATCTTTGATCATCGCTTCCGAGCCCGTTCGATACGGCGTGCGATCCGTGCCCCCGGCCAGCACCAGACCTGATTGAGCCGATGCAGGCCCGACTCCCGAGCGTGACCCCATCTCGGATCGCTTCCGCCGTGGTGGTTCTTCTCTACCTCGTGCTTGTCACGCAGCAGATCGGCGATCCGCTCGTCATCGATGAGATGGAGTTCCCGCGACTTGCCGAGGGAATCTCAGACACCGGTCGACCCATCTACTACCGGGGGGAGCAGACGCCGGCCAACATCGGCATCTGGCATCCGCCGCTGTACGCGTACTCGCTCGGAATGTGGGTCACGCTGACCGGCTTCTCCGTCACGGCCGTCAGGCTCTTTGGAGTGCTGCTGATGCTGGGCACGGCGTGGCTCGGTGTCCGCATCCTGCGCACCCTTGGCATCGGCGGAGGGTGGGGGCCTCCGATGTTCCTGGCCCTGTTGCTGTTGCACCCCTACGTCATCCAGAGTGCCCAGCTCCCCGACATCGACAGTACGTTGTTGGTGTTCAGCACGACCGTCGTGGCCCACGAACTCGTTCGGCTGGTCACCGACCGAGAGAACTTCAATCGGCGCGTGATCACGCTGGGTCTGGCGGTCGGGCTGGCGCTGGCGTCGAAGCTGACGTCGCTCCCCGTCCTCGCTCTGATCTTCGTTGGGATCCTGGTGGTGTTGGGAGTGCGCAGGGCGGTGATCGCCTCGGTTGGCGCCGCCACGATCGGTGCTGCTGCGTTCTTCGCCTGGTGGGGTGTGGTCAGCGTGGCAGCCCAAGTGTCGTTCACCTTCCCGTTCACCTTCATCATCGACAGCGGGCTGAAGGGCGGCATCAGGGACAAGTCGCTCTCGCAGCTCCTCGACTTGCTCGTGCCCACCAAGCTGTCCGTCTTCTGGATCGGGATGCTGCTGCCGATCCTGATGGTGTGGGGCGTCGTCGTTGTCGTGCGCCACTGGAAGACGGAACCCGAGCACCGCGTGCTGATCTCGTTCGCGCTGTGGGCCATCGGCGTCTACGGACTGAATGCGATCGTGACCGGCCCTCCGTTCAGCTTCCCCAAGTACTTCATCACCGCGTTCCCTTTGATGGCAATCGTGGCGGCGGTTCCTGCTCGCTACCTGCCCAACATGGCCGACATCGGCAGGCGTGCGTGGGCCATCATTGGCGTCGTCTTCGTCGGGCTCGTACTCGTGAG
>Ga0255048_10000263_pt1 | contig 40201 bp, 60 predicted proteins | sample JV7_2_2_MG_FD_183619 | JGI IMG/M metagenome (GOLD analysis project Ga0255048, IMG submission 183619) | Seawater microbial communities from Jervis Inlet, British Columbia, Canada - JV7_2_2 | ecosystem: Environmental > Aquatic > Marine > Inlet | place: Canada: British Columbia | collected 2016-10-06 | reverse complement strand
TGGCAAAATTCTTTAATTTCTTGCATTAATTGCTCGTTCATCAGTCCATCCTCGTATGAAACCATTCATCTTCCGGGCTATCTCGCCATGAGATCATTGCGTGTTCATACATAGCAACTGTTTTTGGTCCACAATGCCACACAACAAGTGGATATTGGGTTGGGTCTCCAGGGTAATCATATGAAAAGTCCTCGTTCATTTGTTGCCCTCCACTATGAGTGACACCGAATGGATAAACATTTTCCATACCCACTTTAATAGGGATGTCCAGGGAAATAACCTCTGGTGTCCAATTCCATAACAACCCGGTTGCTGCTATTACGGCATTTTTTTCGTGTTTAGCGAAATGTTCAGTTGGGTCAACTAAAATTCTCACTATCTTTCCATTACGTACTAACTCCATGATGAAATCTCCTTCCAACGTAAACGACCATCTATATTTTCTTCCTCGTACATTGTGCTACCAACCCATTCGATATTTGGAAATGATATTTCGTGTGGAAGTGAGCCAGGAGAAGCTGTAATCTCTTCCGCATGCTCTTCATCCCTTGCGGTGACCACTTCTTCCACTGAGTAAAAATGTTGCGTCATATACCTTTTCATGGTTGATCCTTCGGCCAATCTTGGGGATTGGACTCTGCTAAGGTGAAAGTTATATTGGCTCCTATTAAGTCCCCATTTGCCTCTACAATCTGTAAGGGATTGCTGTGGGTTATCAACTCGATTGCCGCCTCCAGTTCAACTTCTGCCGCCTCATCAATCGGATATATTGATTCTTCTGCTAACTCGATCTCAACCCAAACTTTAAATCGGTGTTTCATACTTCGTCCTCCTGGTCAAAGCCCCATTCACCCCACATGACGAAGAACAAATCATCAAATTCTTCAGGGGTCTCCCCGTGATTTTCTCTTGCATTCTCTAACCATTCTTGCGGGTCCTGGTTACGTAAAGCTACAACCCCGTGGACACAATAATTGAGCATGGCTATCGACCTGTGTTGTATCTTTGCTTCCCATAAGGATGCAAACCACATGGCGCGTTCATTGGCGATGCTCTTGAAAACATCTTCTGGTGTTCGTTTACACATTGCGTTATATCTCCATTTTCCTTTAATTGACTATCTCTACCTATCCTGGTGCCTAGTATACCACGAGAGGGGGGTCTGTGTCTATAGCAATCTCGATGCGGTTGAAGAAAGGTCTTGGGTGAACAAAATTGGGATGTGTACGACTCTGTGTACGGCGTGTGTACGAAGGTGTGTACGGCTCAGAGGCCCCGGACGACGCGGATGTGTACGATGTGTACGACCCTCTCGGAGATTTTGTGGGTTATATCGAAAAAAGCCGAGAAAGACCTGACTCCGCCCAAAAGGTGCTCCGATAGCCGTACACATCGTACACAGAAGTGCTCACTAACCCCACAGGCCCCGGACGACGCGGGCTTCGCTGTGTACGACCCGAATTGACATAGCCGTACACATGATCATTCAACGAAGTTAGTGGTTCTTAACTCAATCCGTCCCGCGAAGGGCTATAGGTTGATCAACCGTTTAGATAAGTTCCAAGGTCTTTTGAAATGGGCATATTGATATCGGACATGGACGCAACCCGTTAGTCGCTTGGTTTGCTAACGACTTGACCAAGTACCTGGACAATGTAGCAGGGGGGCATTCCACTAACGACCGGCCAATGTCGGGGATTCTCCAAGCGATTGGCCAACGACCAGATAATGTTGGGGATTGACTAACTACTTAGCAAAGGTGCAGAGCTTGGGGGAGATATACCGCTGGTCGTCCGACGAACGGTATAGACAGGATATGCCAGCGCATGTTATAATAGGGGTGTTCGTCGGGTAAAACGGTCCATTTCGGACCCCCCAGACGGACAACGGAGATACAAAATGAACGCAACACACACACATGAGAAATATGGCGACGTGGCAATCGTGAGCGAAGCGAAAGGCTGGATCACGATCGAAGATGAGGACGGCGCGCAATTTAAGGTACGCGCTAACAATCTCACAGAGCTGGAATTGGCACCCAAGGTCGGTGGTGACGTCTTTCCTGAGGGGATTCGCGACACATATGATCGCGGACGAACTGAGGATGGCACACCTTTCATCGACAATGGCGACCCGATAGCGACGCAATTGAGGGGCTGGTCCCTGGAAGCTGTGGCCAAGCTCGCCGCCGACAAATGTGGAGAGCGCAACGCCAAAGGCTGGATCGCGTTTTACACCACCGACCGCGTTAAGCCGCTCAATCCTGGGATGGTCCGCATGAACCTCGGGAACCGAATCCGAGCTGCAATCGCCAAGCAAGAGAAAGCAGCTGCAACCAAAGCAGCCTAACCCACTCACAGGGGGGCGCAAGCCCCCCGACCTGGAGAAATTCATGGCCTCAGAAGATAAAACACGCGTATACACGGTTCGGTACACAGCCGTTCACACAGTTACAGTCAGAGCCGTATCGAAGGAACAAGCTGAAAGATTGGGGTCATTGCGCCTCCCCCCTAACAACATGACCAACCTGCTGTGGGATAGGAAACGTGTATCCCTATAGCATCCAACAATCCTACATAGGGGGCTTCGGCCCCCTTCTTTTTGCCCGAATCTCCGACCTTCCCTAACACCTTGATCAAGTCGCAGACCGACCCCCGCTTCGAGTCCGAGTTCCAACGACCTTTAAAGGGGGCATATATATTTTAAAAAGCGCCCCTTAGTACGCTCGTCACCGCCTTACGCGAGATTTTACTGGTTTAGGACCCCCTTAATGCGTCTGTTAGCTTCATACTAATGTGTCTTGTCTTTCATATTACTACCTATTTCTCTAAGCCTTTCATATATGTACTATATTCTTTCTTTTATTTAAAAGAGCCTGTAAAATATTTCGTTTCTCACAGTGCTTGACACCGACCTATTTCGTAGTTTATAATCGCGGCTATGAGTGTTATTAACCTAGATGATGCATCAAAAGCAAGATTTCTGACGGCCTTGGAGTCCGAACCCAGGGAATACAGTGCTGCAAAGATATCAGGTGTTCCTATTGCACGGGTTAAACAGTGGTATGAAGATGATCCGGATTTCAATTTAGCCTGTCAAAATTGTAAGGAACTATTGCTTGATGAACTAGAGAGAAAAGCAGTCGAGCGTGCCCTTGAAGGATCGGAGGCAATGCTTAAGTTTATATTAATAGCACAGAGACCGGATAAATTCAATCCAGCAATCAAGCTGGAGTTAGATGGAGAGTTGGTTCACCGATTTGTGGACTTCACCGGAGCGGAAATGCATGGGGAAACTTATGATGGATCTGCGGTTGAAGTAAAAGAAGACGATCAAGTTGAGCAAGGCTAGGGTTTTAAATTCATATTTAAAAAAGAGTAAATAATTATGGCATCAGATAACGATAGTATTTTGGATCACAGTCACCAACCAATGTCCACTAGCAGAGGTAAGACAAACCTGGGTACCAAACCTGGGGGAGCTAGTCAAGTTCATCAGCAAGGCGGAAATGGAGATTATGGAGGTAATTGTTGCGGTGGTGGTCGAAAAGGTGTGGCCCATGGTGCTCGCCAAGAACACTATGCATCCGGTATGGGCATGAATAAAGGGTCCAAAAAATCTTCCATGGACTACAGTTCACAAAACCGTTATTAAGTAGTTCGTGGCTAAGAAACCTTCCAGGCAACCTAAACCAACTATCATCAAGTTTGGTGCTAGCGGAGAAACACTGCATAGATTTGTCCAGTCTAGGAAGCGTCACAAAATCATTATTGGTCCCCTTGGTTCGGGGAAGACCACCACGACCATCCAGCATTTGATGGAATTGATAGTCAGTCAGAAGGTGAACCAAGAAAAAATCAGAAAGAGTAGATGGGTAGCAATACGAAACACCTATCCAGATCTGGAGACTACTACCATTCCGGATTTTCTTGAAATATTTACAGAAGATTTTGGGATATTGAAAAAATCTAATCCTCCTGTCTGGTCAGGAAATTTTAAATTACGAGATGATACATACGTAAAATCGGAAGTAATATTTCTAGCCCTAGACCAACCTGAGGATATTAAGAAACTACGTGGTACTCAGTTTACAGGAGGATGGTGTAACGAGATCAAGGAAATACCAAAAGAGATCTATGATATGTTAGATGGTCGTATTGGTCGATTTCCATCGAGAGCAGAACTTGGAGCATACTATCATGGTATTTTAGGAGATACCAATGCACCAGATGAAGATCATTGGTTATTTGAGATGCATGAAAATTGTCCAGAAAATACTGACATCTTTATTCAACCTGGGGGCGTATATTGGCTCAATGGCGAGTGGGTATTAAACCCCAGAGCAGAAAACTTGAATCTGCTTCCAGAAGGATATTATGCTAATGTAATTCAAGGCAAAAAGAAAGATTGGATACAGGTAAATATAGCTAATGAGTTCGGATCAGTCAAATCAGGCAAACCCGTTCACTCGGATTTCTCACGGGACTTTCACGTTTCAGAACGCCCTTTACCTATCGAACCGGGAGCGATTATTTACGTCGGTATTGACTTTGGAAGGACTCCAGCAGCGACCTTTGGCCAATTCATTAATAATCAATGGCGTATCTTACGAGAGATCGTCACCGAGGACATGGGAGCACATAAATTTGGAGGAATTTTACGAAGGTTCATGAATCGAGAATTTGAAAATATGAAATTTGAGATTTATGGGGACCCTTCGGGGGATGATCCAGGTCAAAATAATGATGATACAGCATTTATGATGTTGGAAGCCCAAGGTATAACAGCATTTCCATGCTATACGAACCTTTTTAGTCTTAGATCAGGAGCGCTTGACAATTTATTATGTACTGTAAATGAAGGTCAACCAGCGATTATCCTGGACCCGAGTTGCAAAAAATTGATATCCGGATTAAATGGTGGGTACCAGTTTAAGAGATTACAAGTTTCAGGCGAAGCCATGTATAAGGAAAAGCCTAATAAAAATATGCATTCCCACGTATGTGAATCTTGTCATTATTTGTTAATAGGAGCTGGAGAAGCAGATAGTGTAATGGGTACTGTTGAAGGTACCAATGAAATGGCCGATGTTGAAAATGAAGAAGATTTTAGCGGATGGCATCCAGAATTTACTGGAACAGATGGAAGGTGGTAATATGGCGAAATACGATGATGATGCGACAATGGCCTCTAAACATGGGAAAATGGCCCAGGAGCAAACAAAAAGTCTAAAATTGAACCGTGTTCCGAGAGGGGAAAGAGCGGCACTCAAGCAAGAAGCTATTTCGAATATCAGTAAGTCGCTCACGGCCAATGAGCGAGTGAAAAGTACCCTCAGAGGGGAATCGCATTCAGTAAAAAACGTAGTTGCTGGTCGTAAGGCGCAACTTTCCGGCATCATGAAGCATGCCCCTTACAAACGAAGACAACCAAAGGGTTAATATGCCAACATTTAAACAAGAAAATGCAGAACGGGTAATTGAAATGACCAGAAAACGTAGAGTTGCTCTGGGCCTGGAACCCGATTCCTTACCAGAACCTGAAGAATCGTCGGAAGATGAGTTTGCGGAAGAAGACGATATAGAGGATTAAAATGTCCCAGGTACAAAATATAAGAAGACCTAGCCTTCGCCAATCAGGAAAGGAAGCTGCTCGATCGGATTCTATTGATGAGGCTAGGATAGTAACTGCTTTGGAAGCTAATGTAATTGAGGCGGATACTATTCAAGGTAATGAGGTATCTGAACAGCGGATCAGGAACCACGTATACTATGCCATAGAAAAGGTGGGGGGTGAAAAGAAAAACAGATCCCACCATGTTTCGGCTGATGTATTTGATTCTGTTGAGTCTCAAAAGGCTTATTACCAAGAAGCTTTCTCCGGTAATCGAAGACCAGTAGTATTTCAGCCAGAGGACGAGCAAGATAAATTGGCTCGTTTGGCCACGGAATATGTTACTGATCAATTCAAGAGCAAAAATAAAGGATTTGCCTTCATTCGAGATTCTCTACATGATGCTATGGTGGCTAAAAGATGCGTTGCCAAGGTAGAATGGAGATCTGATGTTATTACTAAAACTGAACAATTCGATAATCTCACACAAGCCCAATTACTTCAATTACAGCAGCGACCTGATATTGTTAGTATCGATCCAACAAAAACTGATAGTGGTCCTAATGGAGTTAAAGTCTTCTCTGGCACATTGGACCGTGAAGAAGATGTAGGATTCAATGAAGTAGAACTCGTACAGCCTGAACGGTATTATAGAGACCCTAATGTATCCTTTGTAGAGGAAGCCAATTTTGCAGGATTCCAGGAAGATTTATCTCGTAGAGATTTAATGGACCAGGGTTTCGATGAAGAAGAAGTTATGGCATTAAGGCTAGACTATCGATTTCGTCAGAATGAAGAAGAAACAGCCCGTAAGTCACATGACCAATCATGGTCAAGAGCGCGTAGATCTAAACGTGAGCCAGAGATGGAGCTTATTACTGTCTATTGGCATTGGGGTTATTTCGACCTGTCTAACTTCCGTAAAGGCGGAGGTGTAGCTCCTGGTATTGGGGATGTACGTCTATATAAGTTTGTATGGTCCCAAGGTGCATTGTTAACTCTCCCTGAAACTATGGAATTCGATGAAGATGGTACTATGATTGATAGTCGTAGATTCATCGAAGAAAAAGATGGCATGCCATTCAAGGAATGGACACAATACAAGATTTCTCACGCGGAATTTGGCCTATGTGAAGCTGACGTTCAATACGATTTGCAACGTACCAAGTCTAATTTGAGACGCTTAATTATTGACAATCAGGCTATGGGCAATACTTCCAGGTGGAAAGCTCGTCATGGCTTCATCAAGAACCCTCGAGAATTGCTAGATAACAATATTGGTTCAGTGCTGTGGTTAAAGGACATGAAAGCCTTGGAGCCTCTTATTACTCCCCCTATATCCAATGCATCTTTCAATTTACTAGAAACTTTGGATGTTGAGAAGGAAAATAGGAGTGGGTTATCAAGGTTAGCTAAAGGGTTATCTGGTGATGCCATCTCTCACCAGAACGCAGCTGATATGATTCAGCGATTAACGAATGCCTCTAATCGGAGGGTACTCCGAGGCGTCAGGGACTACGCCGAGACATTCTTATCTGAAATCTTTTTGAGAATATATACCTTAGGTGTCAGACATGATAAGAGTACACATCATGTTGAAATTAATGGACAATGGATACCTTTGACTCCTCAAAAATGGCCAATGCGAACCAAAGCAAAAGTAACGGTAGCATTAACTCCTGATGAAGGTCGGGAAAAAGGTATGTTCTTGATGCAGGCCCATGGCATGATGAGTCAAGATGAGGAATTAAAGAAATTGTATGGTGTAAGCCAAAAACATGCCATGATGAATGATATATTTGAACTAATGGATGCTGGAGATGCCAGTAGATATATGATGCATCCAGCTAGTGAAGAATATAAACAACAATTGCAACGTGAACAACAAATGCAAGAGATGGCTCAACAAATGCAGAAATTTGAAGTATGGCTAGAGAAGACTGGCATGCAGTTGAAGATTCAAGAACAGAAACGTAAGGATGGTGATACTGCGACTGATAACCTGCTTGAAGAAGACAAATTCGAGCATGAGAAATTGATGGACTTCATTGATGCTGGATTAGAAATCACGCAGCGAAGACCGGCGAAAATAGGAAATTAACCAAATGACCATACCTAAGACCAAAGGTAAAGTATACGACCACCCTGAAATCGGAGAAGAGGAAGGGGTTAATGAAAAACATCGGTTATTTATGGCTAAAAGACGACAACAGAAAACCCAAGGGAGAGATGTATATGCGAGACGTAAGGACTTTTTTAGAAACCTTCATACCTCGGAGGAAAGCAAAGAAGACGATGCTTCATCCGGGAGACCATCCGAATTATCGGAAAACAGCCATATCAAAGCGAGCGGAGTTCGCAAGAGATCTTCTGGAAAGTGAACATTATCAAGAAGTAATTCAATTCATGAATGAAGAAGTGATCGAAGAGGTCGCTGCTACAGAACCACTTGACACGGCTACATTAACTGTGTTAAAGTTACGGCTGCAAACGATTAGTGATTTTCAGTTTAGGTTAGCGAATTTTATGGACGAATACAACCAAATCCAATTTGAGGAGTACCAGGAGGAGCAAAATCGAACTTCTGGTGACGATCTGCGGGAGGTAGTATAATGTCTGAAGTACAAAACCTAAAACCTGGAGATACACCAAACCAAGACGGAAAGAAAAACTCTGGCTCAAGAGAATCTAACCGTGAGCATAGCGCTGAAAAAATCGATATGCGCGAACATTTTATGGGCAAGCTATCTAAGGAGGCAGATCCTTTTAGCAAGGAACCCGATAAGGGAGAACCTAACGCCAATAAAATTAAAGAAGATGAGCAGTCCCCCGGAAACCAAGACGAAAGTGATGAAGGGGCCAACAATCAAGCGGAAACAGGTGGTGAGGAATCTGACAAGTATGCAATTGAGTTCGTTGACGATGATAATAATATTGTCGGGTATGCAGATGCTGATGGCAATGAGTACAACGTTGATGGAACACCTTTTGTGTCGAAAAGCCAAGAGGAAATTGACAAAAAATCAGAAGAACCGGGATCTAATGAAAATGCAGGAGCGTTGTTTGTAGATGATCGTCAATATACGCCTGACGATGTGCGTGAAGTTGTAACGGAAAGGAATAAACTCCGGGACCAAAACAAAGAGTATGACGCAGATTATCGGCGTAAGACAACAGTAATGTCCAAACTTAGGGATGAATACGAAGTATCGGGAAGAGAGATTGCTGCAGTAGGCAGTTTCTTTGAAAATATGGCAAGTCAGAATGTGAAACAATACGAAGGTATGAACACAAAAGACATGACCCCCGAACAATTTCAGACGTATCGTGATAGTTATGATGCGGCTAAGAGTGGATCAACACAACTAAATAACACTATGAAGGCTATATCTAAGCGAGTCTCTGAAGTCCGAGACAAACAGAAGGATGATGCTGCTGGTGAAAGTGCAGATGTGTTGAAACGTATTGAACCCAGATGGAATAATGAATTTTATGCCAAAGTAGGGGATTTTGCTGTTAAATCGGGCCGCTATAGTGCCGATGAATTTGCGGATGTGACTGACTGGCGTACTATGGAGGGTCTTGTGGCCCTTATGGACTCTAGTGAAGTCGCAAATGTAGGTTCAGGTAAAAGCGGTAAGTCTGAAATCTCGGAACCCGGTACCCGCAAACGTAGACGACAAAGGCAAAGACAACGCAAAAATGCAGCTGGTCAATTTCAAAGCAATAGAAATGCCGTATTGGAATCTAAAAATGCTAAGAAAGACGGCTCTTTACGTGATATGTTTAAGCAAAAGTTGGCTTCAGAGCGTGGTTAGGGTTCATATTTGATAGGAAAGTCAAATGACTGCAGCAAACTTTGACAGTTATGACCAAACCCGTCAGGCCGAGGATGTACAAGACGTTATTTACAACGTTAGTCCAGTGGACAATCCTGTTGCCGCAATGTCTAGAACGATACGCGCAACAGGCAAGCTACACGAATGGACTGAAGACGTTCTCCAAGCTGCGACAAAAAATGCCGCTATTGATGGTGCTGATGCTGGCGTCGATCAATCTCAGGCTGTGTCAGAACTGAATAATCAAAATCAAATCTTCACGAAGGTAGCCCGGATCTCCGGGACTCTGGAGGAAGTCGACAAATATGGTCGTGATTCTGAAATGGCATATCAACTCGAACTTAGGTACGGGGAGATGGCCAATGATGAAGAACTGGCTGTAATCGGTGGCCCCAATGGTACCGCAGCAGGTCAAATAGCAGTAGTAGGTAGCTCTGTGGCTGCTCGCGAAATGGCCGCTATACAGATTCAATGCACCAATGGTCGAAACGGGGGTACTCTTGTAGTTGCCTCTGTAGCAATAACAATTGCGGCTCTAGAAGCAGAAATGTTGCTTCAACATGAGCTATGCTATGATCTGGGTGGTAATCCAGGTTATTTGGTCGTACCCCCTCGCGTAGCAACCTTTATAGCAGCTTTTGCGGCTGCTGCAGGACGTGAGCGAGATTTTGGTGCTGGCTATTCTGTTGTGAATGTCGTGGACTTGTATGTTTCTCCTTTCGGGGAATTGGATGTAGTACTAGACCGGCATGCGGTTCGATCAGGTCAAGATGGCAACGTAAACACCGATGGTAATATGATGTTTGGTTGCGATTTTCAATATCTAGCTACCCCAGTACTTCGGGCGACGCGAGATTTTGCCTTGGCGACAACTGGTGATGCAATGAACAGGGAGATCATTCGTGAATCTACCTGTGCTGTCCTTAATACGGATGCGCATTTCGTAATTACCGCCATCAATGATGCTATCCCATAGGGATTAGCATGAAGAACGAGTTCCTAGTAGCCCAAGAAGGTGGAATGAGCCGTAGTCTCCTCCGTCAATATGACGGAGGAAAGCTCAATCATTATACTCACTTTCGAGAGGATCTTGATCCCCACATGAAGAGAGTTAGATCTCTTAGTGAGGATATTCGTCCTGGTAAGTCAGAATATGAATATATTGGTTCAGTCCCTCGGATCATGATTCATAAATGGCTAATCGAGCAAGGCAAGTCATGGCATGAATATGCCACGGACAAAGATTTGAAAGCTAAATTCATGGTGTGGTTCAAAACCGATTGCCAGAAAATGTTAGCTTCCAACTACCAGGAACGCGTTACTTCAGTTGTCAGTGGGCTAGGACCCACCGCTCCAAGTACAGGGGCAAAGATTCTTAAAGAATATAGAGAGGAGAATAAACAGTGAAAAGCCCGAAAACCTCTAAATCCATATCAAGAGCAGGGTCAGCTAGACCCCCAGCTAGAGTTTATGGTGGATTCAAGAATACTTCCGGAGCCGGTACCAGGACTGCTTTTTCTAAGTTGGTTCATCTTAAATTCCCTCAACTTGGTCCTCCTAAAGGTCAATTGCCTCCTTTCAATGGTACTAATTTAGTGGCATTAACTCCCGTTGATTATGGGAGATTTTTTGCCAATGCCCTAGCTACAGGTGCATTTAGTGTAGGAGCAGGGTTAGCCACAGGATTATCTATTGATGTGGATACTGGTATTATTTCAGGAACTCCGACAACTCAAGTACTTACTACAGTTGTTTTGACTGTTTTAGGGGATCATGGTAGTACCACATCTGTCAGTTTTGATCATACTATTGTAGTATAATACAGGAGTTTATGATGAGATACGGGAAGAAGTTCGGAAACCACACTGGTAAAAGAACCAAAAATAAATCTATTGATCCTACAAAGGAACGAATAGCTAATACTGATGTAAGTAGTGGCGAAACTCGTTTACCTAGAAAAGGTCGCCAATCTAAACACTAATCTAAGGCGAAGTAATCCATGGCTAGAATTATAGAAAACTACCAGGATATTCAAGACGCCATAAGAGATTGGTTAAATAGACCGGATTTGGTGGGACGAATACCAACGTTCATTTATCTTGCTGAAAGGAAAATGTTTCGACGTTATAGAAGTCAAAATAACGAAAAAACTATAACCTATGACATGCGCGTTACTCCTGATGGAGGAGATCCAACACAGATAGCATTGTCTGATACTGTGCAGCTTCCTGCTGATTATTTGGAATTACTTACGATCCAGGCTAATGATCAGCCAGTGGTTCGTGAATCACTGTCAAGAGTTCAAACAACAAGATCAACTCCCAGAGACCAATTAGCTAATGGGTTATCACAGGGAGTAATTCAAATCGGATTGCCTACTCATTTTACACGGGAAAGAAGAAATCTCCTGTTTAACTATTTTCCGGAAGGCGATACAGTAATTAAATTGATTTATTATTGTGACATGTCGGGGCTTTTTATCTCCCCCACAAGTGACCATGATGTTCTCCGAACCGCGCCAGATTTATATTTATATGGATCTTTGATGCAAGCACAACCTTTTTTGAAGCCCACTGATGATGAGTGGCAACTAATCCCTGTATGGGAAAAAATGTATGAAGATGCATTTATGCTAATCGAATTCCAGCGGGATGAAGACGAGAGATCAGGTTCCAACGTTGAAGTTCAAAGTTCATTTGACGATAGTAGGAAATAGCCATGGGCAATGTCAGTAATTTTGATCCTTTAGTTGCGGATGATGAATTTACGTCCGATGCGCAAGCAGCAGCATTAGCAGCCCAGGCTGCGCAAGCAGCAGCAGAAGCGGCATTGGCTTCACTTTTAGCGGCATTAGCTGCTCAAATTCTTGATGATCATGCAGATGTTACTGTTCCTGCTCCTGCGACCAATGATATTGTTCAATGGAACGGTGCGGCATGGGTTAATATACCCCATGTCCTTGATGGTGTTTCAAATGTAATTGCTGCTGGTGCTGCAGATGATGATGTTATATACTTTGATACCACAGGTTCAACCTGGAGAGTAGGTACTCCCGCTGTTGCTAAATTGTTAGGACTACCTGGTGGTACCATGACAGGGAAAATAACCCTTGATGGTGATCCTACTTTAGGTCTTCACGCGGCTACTAAGCAATATGTCGATGCTGTTGCTAGTGGAACCTATGATATATCAATGTTTGCTAATGGTATTCCAACAGCTAGTTTAGATTTAATGCGATTTGTAGCTGTTCGAAATATTTTCATAAAGATTGGTACTGCTGGTGATTCAGTAGCAATTGCTAGGGTGGCTGCTACCGGAATAACAGTATTTGATGTTCAAAAGAATGGAGTATCTATAGGTAGTATTACTTTTGCAGCATTAGCCACCACAGGTGTTTTTGCTATCACACTGGCTACAAATTTCGTGTCAGGCGATTCTTTGGCTATTATAGCTCCTCTGGTTCCTGATGCAACACTTCAAGATATTCAAATTACTGTTGAAGGTATATTAGGGACCACTCCATAATGCCATTAATACGTCAATTTAATTCCGGTACAGATATACCAGTACTTCCTTCATTTGCGGTTCTAGTTGCTTCTTTGGGTGCGGGGATTTGGTACAGAGGCGATGAAGTTAGTGGGAATCTTTTAAATCAAGGTGTATCTGGTCCTGTTGATTTAGTACCAACCGATTCTCCTGTTGTTAATTATCAAGAGCCAGGAATAGGCATTGATTCTGAAGGTGTTACTGGTGCTATTGATTTTAGAGCCAATCCTGTTAATGGTCGATTTCAAAAGACAATCAACCCATGGGGTTTAGATGGTTCTGGTACATTTATTATTTTTTATAAAGATGTATTAACTGATCTTGGTGCATATATAGCAATGGGGGAAAGAACAGGTGGAAGCCTAGAACTTAATTTCCGTACTGGATTCTCAGCACCAATGCCTAGTTTTGGGTTTCAAGCCAGAACAGGTCCTGCAACATCTACTCAAACGAGAACAGGTGGGCAGATGGGAGTTGGTAAATTCAACATGATAGCGGTTGTACAGGATGGAATATCAACTTCAGTACTGACACCGGTATATATTAATGGTAAATTAGACACATCTAGAACCAATGATTTTACAGGAACGCAAAGAAATGATTATTGGTTTTTTGATATAGGTATAGGTAGTCCATATACAGCAGCCATTGGTGACGCTGTGGGTACAGGAAATATACCTTTTAAAGGGATTAAGGATGAAGTAATCTATTTTCCTAATATAGTCTTGACAGCCGCTAATATTCGAGATATATTCTTTACAGCCTGGGGGATAACTTCTCATCCTGTTTCTCCTGCTGTAACATTTCAGGCACAATTAGACATCCATGCTCCTACTGTTGAATTTAAACTTGGGGAAGTGTCTGGTAATGCTTTGAATACTGGTTCGGGTTCAATGGCTTCTTTACCTCTTCAAGGCACATTGGCAGAACGCCAAATCTGGCCATTAGATTTCTGGGGTGGGGATGGTGGAGCGTTATTTAATGCTGTTGGGGCATTTGCAAACTCATCCTTAATTGATCTCACGTCGGCGGCTGGTTTCTCTAATGCTAGCGTAGGTACAATGGTACTAGCATTTGTAGCAGATGATACTATTGATGGAGCCGGGTTTACTTTCGTTATATTTGGTAGCGGATCAGATGCTGCAGGATTTACTAATTTAATACAATTTGGGATCACAGATGCACATGCCGGTACGCCAGAATTTTTTGCTTTTGTTCGAACCAATGGTGCTGCGAATGAAATTACGTGGACAGCAGGTGAAGTAATCCAGGCATTTACACCTTATTTGGTAGTCTTAGTTCAGGGTGCTTCAGGTTTGAGAATTTACATAAATGGAGTAGCCCAGACAGTGACTATTGAAAGTCAACCTGGAACAGGAGCAGATACTGATTGGTTTGTTGAAGCTAATGCTCTTGATGTTAATGGTTGGGCTTCTATTGGTGCTTTTAAAGCTGTTGGGGCTGGTACATTATTTAATCAGTTTTCGGGTGTGGTTGATACTATAGCACATATTGATAGTGTAGAGCTGTCCCCCGCACAAATATTAACCCTTTATGATAAATGGAATTCTTCATATGATCAAGCGGTGGCATAATAGGAACAGAATATGACTATAGACACAATAGATCCGGCTGCACCTGATTCGCTTGATCCTGCAGGTCAGGGTGATGATCAGTTACGAGCATTAAAGCAAGTAATTGTAGATACGTTTCCTCAAGTACCTGTAACCACTCCACTCGATCCTTGGGATATCATTCTTGCTGTTGGCCCACGAGCTATAAATGCTGTGGGGGACAAAGCTGATGTTGTTGATTTGGATGCCCTTGATGTTAGGGTTGGAGTATTAGAATTATCAGAAGTTGACCATGAATCTAGGATAACTGTAAATGAAGCTGATATTCTTGCTTTAGGTGGGGGTACATCTGCCGCTTGGCCTATTGGTTCAATCTTTATATCCGCTGATGGTGGAACTCCAACTGCTAAAGGAATTCCTGGTACTTGGGCAGCTATAGGCGATGGTCAATTTCTGTTAGGAGCTGCTGCCGGATTTGGTGATGTTACAGGGGCACCTACTGTTACCATAGCCGCAGCAAATTTACCTGTTCATAAACATGATCATGCCATGCCTACTAAAGATGGGCCTAATTTCGGATCATTTGCTGCAGTAGGTAAATCAGAATATCATTTGGTCCCTGCTAGAAGTCAATCTGATTCTAGAATTGGTGAGGATGCCAATGAAGCAGGTTGGTCTATTCAAAACACAAGTGATGGGGCTTTTGCTAATACTGCTGTATCTTTGCCAAATCCTCCTTCTATTAAAGTAAGGTTTTTTGAGAGAACAGCATAATGCCAGTTATACCAATTAGGGATATGGTAGGTGGTGGAGGGGCGGTTCCTGACGTCTCACCCGATGATTTGCCTCCTAATTCCTGGAGTAAAATAGTTAATGCTAGGTTTGCCCGGAACAGAATTGAAAGAATAGGGGGCAATGAGTTATTTCAAAATTCTGTATCAAATACAGAATTAACTAATTCTAGAGTTATCTGGGAAATTATAAGAAGTGGTAGTGAAGGAATTTTATTGATCACTTCTGCTAATATTTATGTAAACATTGGAGTTGGATGGGTAGATGTAACCCCAGTTGCTGTTATAGTTGATTCTAAAAATTGGATTGTAAGTCAATATGGTGATTGGATTATTATCACTACTATTGAAGGTGTCCAAGAGCCTTTAGTATTAAAAGATACTGGTTCACAATTTATACCTTTTGCTTTCTGGACTTCTAATTATCAAGCTGTTAAAATATTTCCATACAAAAATTTTCTTATTGCTGTGGGAATCGAAATCAGCAATAATGAACAAAATGGATTAATTATTTGGTCTGATGTCGTAAATGAAGCTACATTAGATCAAGTTTCATGGGATGCGATTAGTCCTACAACTTTAGCAGGAGAAAATATACTCCCATCCAGTGATGGACTTGTTCGAGATGGTGGAGTTTTACGAGATTCTGGTATTTTATATACTGATACTAGTGTATGGCGCATGGATGTAACTAATGCTCAAGCTGGTGTATCGCCCCTGGTTTTTAATTTCAGAAAAATTTTTGATGATGATGGTATATTTGCCACTAGATGTTTTACTGAGGTAAATGGTCGTCATTATGTTGTTGGTATTTACGATATATATCTTCATGATGGATTTAATAAAAAATCAATTTCTGATAATAAATATACAGAAACCTTTTTTAGTACTTTAGGTACAGAGGGTTTTGCATTCATGGCCCATTATCAGAGACCACAAGAAATAATAATTTGCTATACTAGTCTTTCTAATACTGAAGCTGATACTGCTATAGTATATAACTATTTCTATAATACCTGGACAGCTTTTGATTTTTCATTGCTTGTTACGCATTTGATATTGGCTCCCGAGTTCTCTCCCAATTCTCCATCATGGGCAGATTTACAAACAGATGGTACTCTATGGTCAGATCTGAATACCACGTCCTGGAATGATTTATTCCCCCAAAATAGAAATAGAATTCCTTATGTATTAGTTCCTGGCACTGATTCTGTCTATTTTGTAGATAGAAATACTACGACAGCTACTGCAATTGATATGTTACTAGAACGACTGGATCTTGATCTCGATGAAGTATTTGGTGGCAGTAGAAACATGAAGTATATAAAAAGATTTATGCCAATGTTTAGAGGTGATGGGATAGCTATTATTCAATTCGGAGGTAGAGAAAATTTAGGGTCTCCAGTGGTTTGGCAACCTGAATTTACATACAATATTCTTACTGATTATAAAATGGATCTAAGAATGACCCATAGATACCCTGCCATAAGAATATATCAGAGAAGTACTGGCAATGCTTTATCAATGACGGGGTATGACTTAGAGATATCACAGGTAGCTTATAGATGAGTGAATTAGCAGAATTACCATTTTATAATTTTCTACCTCTTGAGGATTTGGAGTCGGATAAAACTCAACAAGTCAATGAGTATTTTCGACAAATAGACGATAGTGTAAGGTGGCTTTTTAGTAATTCCCCAACGGGAGGTACTCCTGCCTTAATCGTTGCTTTAGATATTACTAATACTTATGACCCAGTTACTGGAAGAATAGCTACAATCACTAGAGGTGGTGCTACATGGGTTATTAGTAGAGATGGTGATGGAAGAATAGGTAGCATGACTGATGGTTCTACCACTAGAACTTTTACCTATCGTCCTACTGGACAAGTTTTAACAATGACTGTAAGCTAAGGAGATTGATCATGGGAGAGCAAGTATCTTATACATTAGAACAAATAAAGGCAATGTCTAATGATGAGGCAAAGAAGATTTTAAATACTCCAGGAGCTATTTTTTCTGGTACTGGTGTAGTTCGTGGTCCAGATGGCAAGGTTAAGTATGATGATAAATCCCTTGTCGGTCAATACAATGAAGATAAATTAACTGATATGGAAGATAAATAAAATGGCACTTACTTTAGAAACCGTTCTGCGAAACGATCTTGCAGATCAAGTTGATACTTCAATTAACACGGGTGCAGGTAATGGCTCATTGTTGTTTGAAACCGCAGGTGATGTAGAAGTAGCAACTATTAACTTTGATGCTGTTGCATTCGGAGCTGCTGCTGCTGGTGTAATTACAATGGCTGGAGCGCCTAAGAGTGATACCAGTGCAACAGGGGGTACTACAGTACAATTCTCTATTTTTGATGGTGATAGTGTCAAACAATTAGAAGGTACAGTTGCTACTTCTGGAGCAGATATTAATATATCTTCTACTGTGATTGGTGTAGGTGATACAGTAGAACTTACTTCTTTCACAATTACTATGCCGGCTTCTTAGTAGGACATAACTATGGATCTTTTAGCATTAAAAGCTGAATTGTTGTCTGGTCACCCTGATACAGGAGCCTATAGTTTAGATTCACAAGTAGCAGCTGCACAAATCAATGAACCTAATAGAACTATTCAGAGAGATACACTTTCTGCTTCTGCTATTTTTGAATCTATTGATTTAGCGGAATTTAAAGTTCTACCTAATGCTGATAGATCCAGAATTTCAGTAATTTTAAGCTTAGGAGATGAAATAAAGGTAAATCCTACTTCTAAAGCAAGGGCTTGGTTAATTGATGCTTTCGGTGCAAGTAGTGTTACTAGAACTGCTCTTTTAATAGCGGTATCTGAAATTGTAGGTAGAGCTAAAGAAATTGGTTTAGATAGGGTTAGAGCAGGAACCATAGAACGAGCGAGGACATTATAATGGCAATTGGCGCTGACTCCACCATTGATTTTCATGGCACTCAGGATGAAGTAACAACCTCTCCTGCTGCTGTAGCCGATGGAGCTTTTAGTATTGCTTCTGATACAAGTATCTGGACAAATGACGACGATGCTCCTTTTGCAGCTTTTGTTTTGAAACTCACATCCGCAGGATTAACAGGGGCACCTACATTAGGTGGAGCAATACATTTGTATGCTCGACTAATGAATATACGAAGTACTGATGATCAGGTTATACCACAAGATGGATTCAGACATTATCACTTAGGTGATTTTCCTGTTGAAAATCAGGATATAAATCAGGATATTTTGATTGGGCCAATACGTTTACCTAATTATAAAGCTGATTCAGAGTTTGAATTCTATATAGAAAATGACTGTGGTGTAAGTATAGGTAGTACTTGGCAGTTGTGGGTAACTCCTATGGCATTTGGACCAGCCGTATAAAGCATAAAGTATGGGACTAATCCACGTACCTTCTTGGGGAAAGAAGCAGAAACCTCCTGCTGGTACCCCATTAAATTCGTCGCACCCTTTAGCAAGTAAGTTAAATATTGCCTTACCGCTAAATGATGCAATATCTGGTAGCCAGATATTGCCTCGTGACCACGGCATGTGGTCTCCCATCGCAACACAAAACTTTACATGGGTAACTGATACACCTGGTTGGTTCTGGACAATGACTGATAAAGGTCCAGCGATGCATTTCCCTGTAAATACTGATGATATAAGGACATCGGTTAATTCAGGTGATCCTGATACTCTCTATACACGGGGTTCATTATTTACCATCGTTCGATCTAATTTAGCCTCAACCGTACAAGCGGTTTTTGGCGGGCATTCGGGGAGGTTCCAATTACAGCTGCATTCTGGTGGTTCAATTATTCCAAAGTTTTTGCACTCGTCAGGTTCCTTTGGTGCATGGGCGGCTAATGAATGGACAGTAATCGGTGTTGAGTGGGAACCTAGCGGCGCAAACACAATTACTAGAGGTTATCAAGACGGCCAAAGATTAAATGAAGTCTCTGCAACGTCTGGCACTACAAACAACCAAATGTTTCGCCTTGGCAATGACAGTGTAACGAACAATGGATTGCAGGGCGACATATTTTGTTTCTATCTTTGGAACCGCCTAATTGGAGACGGATGGCATAGGGCATTAGCTGAGAATCCGTTCTGTATGTTTGAACACATACAGGTACCTATTTTCAAACCGACAACTACTAGTAAGACCAGTAGTGGTGCACCTAGTTTACCTCTGTTAACTGCATCTGGTACTTCGGTAGTAGAGAGATCAGCTACAGGTAGCCCGACCCTTCCTCTTCTTACCGCAGCAGGTACTGCAGAAAATATACATACCAGTAGTGGTACTCCTAGTTTACCTCTTTTACAAGCTGCCGGTGCTGCCGAGGTAGTAAAAATTAGTTCAGGTTCTCCAACCATACCCCTGCTAACAGCAAGCGGTGCTGCCGAGGTAGTAAAAACTAGTAGTGGTAGTCCTAGTTTACCATTATTAACAGCAACAGGTACAAGTTCACTAAAACGATCAGCTAGTGGTGCACCTAGTCTGCCATTACTAACAGCAAGTGGTGTAGCTGAAGTCAATAAAATAGCTAGTGGTGCACCTAGTTTACCATTACTAATAGCTAATGGTGCTGCCGGAATCAGTAGATCAGCTAGTGGTAGTCCTAGTTTACCATTATTAATAGCAAGTGGTGTAGCTACAGTTGGTATTATAGCTAGTGGTGCACCTAGTTTACCTCTTTTACAAGCTGCTGGTATAGCTACTGATACAAGTGCAGGACCAACTTTAGAACAAAGGATAGAAGATTTAGAATCAATTGTTTATGCACAGATTGGGTTATGATTGATATATTGACCCGAATTTTCTTCTGTGTTATAATGAGATAGCAATAGGACAATAATCATGGGACTTTTTTCAAGTAAAAATACAACTAAATCTTCGTTGGAGATTCCAGAGTGGATGCAGGGTATGCCTGAGGGTATTGCCAATCAAGTTATGGAATTGATGGGCAGAGAAAACCTTACGCCTGAACAAAGAGTAGCTGGATTTGACCCTGCCCAGGAAACTGGCATCAATCAAATGATCAATTTTGGGAGTGAAAGTGGCCCAGGTGGACAATTATTATCTCAATTCATGTCTGGTTCAGAATCCATGGGTCAAGGCTTTGATATTCTTACGGCCTTAGGCTTAGATCCTTCTAAAAATGAAGGAATCAATATGGAAAATGTCATGTCTTATATTGATAATGATATTCTAGGTGGGCAAATTGATGCGGCTTCCCGTGACGTTGTTCGTAATTTTTCAGAAGTCGATGCTCCAAGATCTCGGATGATGCAAGCGCTCTCCGGAGGAACGGGAAGCACTCGGGGAGCTATTGGCGATGCCATACTACAGCGGGGAGCCGAGGACCGTGTAGGCGATATCTCTTCTATGATGAGGGGTGATGCCTTTCGTACTGCTCTAGGTCTAGGAGCCAATGAAGCTTCTCAAAACGCGGCCTTAGATTTCAATTCCAGGATGGGAGCAGGAAGCTCCTTAATGACTGGCGGTATGAATGCGGGAACACTAGCTAATTCCATTGGTTTAAGCAATATCAATACTATGATGGCTGGTGGTGGCATGAATCAGGCTATGGAACAAGCACTTAAGAACATAGATCAAGAGAATCTCATGCTGGATTGGATGAAGACCCAACAAGCTAGTGGTATCATTAATCCAATGGCTGGTCAGTTCGGAACCAAGAAACAAACCACTAAGAGCAAACCTTCTATCGCTCAGTTAGGATTAAGTGCAGCTAGTGCATTTATGGGTATGCCTGGGGGTGGGTTTGGAGGAGGTGGAGGAGGTCCTTCTGGATTTTTTAATTCTTCATCAAACTTTCTAGACCCTACAGCTGGATTTAATATACAAGATATGTTTCCAGACATTGATATGAATCTGTTACCTACGAGCTAATTATGGCATTATTTAATAATATAGGTGAAGAGTTATCGGAGTTGCCCGTTAAAGCCGCTAATTTGGCTAAAAGGGTGCCCGGCATGTTGGGCCGTCTCCCCGGTCGTATGTCCTCTGCCGCTAAACCAATCTTCGGATTAGAATCATCGGGTCTCTCCCCCGAAGAGGAAGCGTTTGGCATGAATCCCCGTAGAGCTTATTGGTCGTCTGCTCTCGCGGATTTAGGTAGTGTTGTGGGAGGTCAGGGAGACCCCAACACTAGAATGCAAACTAATCAAATTCAAACTCAACATCAGCAGCAATTAAAAGCAAATGAGTTTATGGAAAATTATCGTAGTCAAATGGCTATGGCTTCTTTGCTAAATGCTAGAAAATCCAAAAGTACTATTACTAAAGAACAACAAAATGCTGCTGCTATGGGCCTTGAGCCTGGAAGTCCTGAGTATGCTGAATATATCCGTCAAGTAACCACTAAACCCTTAGTTAGTATGGGGGGCGATGTTTCCGCAGAGTTTTATTCCGATATCGCTAGCAGATTACCTGATGCAAGGGCCGAAGCCACCAAATCTCAGCTGGATTTATCTAGATTCCAGGTTATGGAAACATTGATTCCTCATCTTGGAGAAACTGGTGTTGGTAAAGAGTTAATGGTTAGTTTCAGATCGTCATTGAACCAATTTGGGATGGCTGATTCAGCGAATTTCATTGATGCTCTTGGTGAGGCTGCTGGTATTGATGTATTTGATGGTGACCAGGGTGTGCAGGAATTATTCCGAGCTTTGAGTTCCCAGGATGTTATTGGTCGAGCTAAAGAGCTATACCCGGTGTCTAACAGTGATATCAACCTCCTGAGGGAGATGGTAGCGTCCCTGAAGATCAATGATAAAGACGCAATGCGTGTACTGATAGATAGAGGCAAGCAGCAGGCGCAAATTCCTATTGACAGGTTCAATGAGTACAGGGGTTACATGAAAAATGCTCCAGGCGAAGGTTTCCCTGAGATACCCCCTTTGAATGACGTACCCTGGCTCGATTCCTCTGGTGTTACACCCGATGATGATTATGATGAATTGAGAACTAGAATGCTAGGACCGAAATGAGCGAACTAGAAGATCTTAAAAGATTGGTCTTGATGGCAGAAGATAGAGGCGACAAAGATACTGCCTTTTCTGCTTTGCAAAGAATGGACCAAATATCCAAAACCGTTTCCAAAGGAAATGTTGGTTTAAAAGACGCTGATATTCAAGCTATTAAGCAAGTTAAAGTTGATCCTCTTGCTGGATTTAGGGATAAACCTTATGAGGAACAATTAAAACTTGATGAGTTCGATTGGGACCCTTATAAAGGAGTAGCTTTCATTGGTCGAGGTACCGAAAACTTAATACAGGGAGGTAAACAAATTGGTGGTGATCTTGGTGAGAAAATTGGGATTTTGTCCCAGGTTGAGAATGAAGAATTCCAAGAAAAAATCCATGGTAGGATGGCTTCTGCTGAGCAACCATATGGTATTTTGAGAGAAGGAAATGAGGGTGCAGCTGATTTTGGCGAGATTATAGGCGAAACAGCACCTTTTGTATCATTGCCAGTACCTGAAATAGCAGCTGGATTCGCAGGATTGGCCAGGGTTATTAATCCGATTGCTAGATTTGGGCCAGAAGCTGTAGTTGCTGGTTCCGAAGCTGCTATACCTTATGCTGAATCAGGAGAAGCTAGAACAGGTCGTATGCAAGAGGGTGCTGCTGGTGGAGCGTTAGCCAAACTTGGTATAGATTACATGGCCAAAAGGGCCAATGCTAGACGCATGAGAATGGCGACTGATGAATTACAAGAATTCCAGACCCTAGGTGATGAATTTGATATACCTGTTAGACAGGGTAATCTAGATGAGCAATTAGATCGTGCTCAAGATGCGGCTGTTAGTCGTACCACGGGATCTGAACCAAGTGTTTTAGCACAGCAAGTTACCGATGATTTAGAGGCAGTAGTAACTAAACAAAATATCGGGATGGATGAAGCATATGAAGGACTTTTAGATCAAGTTGCCGGGTCCCCCAGTGTAGCATTGGCTCGTGATTCTGGTGGTCGAATGATGCCTCAAGGTTCTCTAGATCTTAGGAATATTAGGTCTAACGTAAACCAAAAAATTAAAGCCGAATTAGAGCTTGGTTCGATGGCCGATGATAAATTGCTAACTGAACTTGAGCGATGGGCTGATATGCCAGAGCGCGTAACGGTTGAAGGATTGCAGGAATTCCGTAGTCGCCTTAGAAGAAGAACTCCTACCGGTGATGCAGGAGATGCGTTCCGGAAACTAGATAAGACAATAGGGGATGAAGTAGTAGCCGCAGCTGAAAAGGCGGTTCCAGGATCTGGGGATGCTATGCGTCGTATGGATGATTGGTTCAATACCGAAATCCCGAGAATAATGGATATTCCTGCTATTAAAGGTACCTTGAAAGATAATGCATCGCCCCAAGCTGTTATGAATTTAGTAATGGGTAAAAGAAATAAAGTCACACAAGAAGTGGCCAATATGATGACTGATTCTGGTAAGAAAGCTGTATCAGAGGCGTACTGGAATCAAGCCTTCACTAAAGCAACTCAGGGCAAAAATTTCAATCCACTTATGTATGGGAAGTTTATTGATGATTCTCTGGACTCTGCCAAACAGTTTATGACTCCTCAGGATATAGACGCATTCGATAACCTAGGCAAGTTGATGCGTCATATTAGTGGTAAAGGTCAGAATCCGGACTCGTCTATGCTGAAATTGATCAGGGGATTCCCTTTCATGTACCGGGCTATAGCAGACCAAGTTCGTCAGTCTAACTTCAAGTATCTACTATCTAATGCTGCTCCTGGAATTCGCCCAGGGTCTCCGGCAATGGAGCGTTTTTATCGGAGTGTAATTAGGGGTATTGCGATCCAGGAAGACGATGCTGTACAAGATCCTATGATGGACATGAGTACTGGCATGCTGAATGAAGCTACGGGGTTAAAAGATGAATTTTTAGGGCGTCTTTCCAGTCGACTCTAGCTACTGATATTGTCCTATTATCATCAAATCTGTGATTAGTTATTTCAAATCGATCTGGCCATCCTCTAATAGTAAAACAATGACCACCTAATTTTGCTCTTTTATCCAACCAGCGTTTTTGTCCAGGTTGATATTTTCCTTTTTCCCATTTATATTCAATCCACCCATTACATCTCCAACAAGAAAATGATGTGTCTGGTATAGCTGGAAGATATTCATCTTCATGATTCTGGGTAAGAAATCCTTCTTTTTTTAGAAGATAATTGATCCAGTTCTTAAATGTAGTTTCAGAGGTAATCGTCGATGTGGGTTTCATCATGTCCCTCTATAAAATTAAATAATTCAAATTCTCCGAGACTCCAATTGAATTTAGGCCACGTGCTCCTACAAGATTTGATTTTTTCGATCAGCTGTGCTTTCTGGGTTTCGGCTATCATCTGTGTATGCTTAGTATTTGACCCATGTACTTTTAAGTATTTTAGGGCTTCAGCTATATCAGCTAATTTAACTACATATTCTATTAAAACTTCAGGGTGTTCAATATACATATCACCCATCATTTCTTTTATCGGGATGCCTTGTTTGTCTACCAATCTTTTCACTGGACTTGGGATATCTCCCGTCCACGCTTCCTCCGCGTCGTGGAGCAAGGCGTAGTGTACCACCTTCCCAACCGGCACACCAATCACAGTTGCTAGTCTCATAGCCAATAACGTGACAAAATATGAGTGCTCGGCTACGCTTTGTGGTTTGTTCATCCTGACTATGTGCCATCGCTCTATTTCTCCGAGTCGGTATAGGTCGTTGAGTGGGTTACGTGGGACATTATCCCCGTTTTCTCGTTGATTTTCCATTTTCGCTCCAGGTTTATCATCATTTTATCTACTAAGGCTGATCCAGGATCTATACCAGCTAAATAGAATAAATCCAATACTAAAATAAGTACATCAGCTAATTCCTCAGCATCTGATGGGTTTTCAAAAAGCTCCGCTATCTCACCTAGGAGCTTTACCAAAGTCCCTTGGATCTTCCTCTCCGGAATTATTTGGTTCGCCCACGCTACTACTATCGATTGCATGTCGTCGATACGGTTGGTCGAAGCATTGTTCATATAAAGCTTTATGTCGGACATAGTATGCAATATATTCCAATCCGCATGCTGCATGGTAGGCGTGTTGAAGGTTGGATCCTCCTTCTCCGTTGTCAAAATATTCTCCTTCTTCTATAGCTGCTATGTGTCGTTTCAACCCATCTAAAATCGCGACCACTGAAACTCCATCTCGCCAATGATGGCTTTTATGTCTTTCTCCTCCTGAGTGTTCAGCCCAGGCTATCCCCTCTATAAACTTAGGATCTACTAAGCTGAGAGGGACTTTTTTTATTTCTGTATAATCACCCATATTCTACCATATCCTTAAAATCAGGTCCGTAACTTTGCCACATAATAGGGACATCTGTTACATTTATTATCATATCTATCAACATCGATAATTCTTTGTCATTTTCATCATAATAATCACAAAAAGATAGATAAAATGCCTCACAATCATTAATCTTTTGAGCCTCTAATATTTGCTCCATAGAGAAAGTAAAGACCCTTCTTTCCTTTTTTGTGACCGTCGTGATCTCAGGTGTCACGCCTAGCACGTCCCACGTCGTCTCCCGTGCGTCTCCGTACGTCTCTCCGCTGGTACCCGCTACTCTAATAGGGTATGTCCTCAGCGCGCCGTACGTGGACAGGGAGAGCGCTCCGTGCCATGCTATATCTGCCTTTAGCTGGTGAATCGTGGTGTCCCTGCTCGTGGTATATGGGTACATTCCATTATACATAGATAGGGAGTAACCCTGACATCCCTCTACTTGAATCAATCGAGCGTTTTTCATAGCATGATGGTAAATATCAACATTGATTGTAATGTGAGGATGATTTAATAATTCTTCACAATATAGAGCTATATTAGCTTGGCCATCAGTATCTCTATGCATTCTTTCAATGGCAGCAGCAGCAGCACCTTTTTTAGTCGAACCAATACGACGATATGATTGTTCTAATACAGAGTGATGAGAACGTACTATCGCGGCATGCGGATGTATACATACATTAATCGATCTTTTTATAGTACTCATTTCATGTAATAAAATATTAGGATCAATAATAGCGCCTGGGCCAATTAATACCCATTCACACCCAGGGGAGATTGTCCCTATAGGCAAACATCTTCTAACAATTTTGGTTTGTCCATCTACAAAAGTATGTCCTGCATTGGGACTCCAATTACACATTATCACATCTGGTTCTCTTTTAAGGGCTAAATACCCTGCTAGTGCTCCTTTAGCTTCTGAGCCAAATTGCATGCCTATGATAGCGTAATGATCCATTGTTTTATTCCTTATCTAATCCAAACTTCAGAGTTATATGATTCCCACCAATCTTTTCCAGGTTTATTGACTTCAAGAATGAGAGGGACTCTTGATCTTTTAAAATCTTCGATGCCTTTTTTGACTTTCCTGGCTAATTGTTCTTCCTCTCCTATCGGTAGAGATAGGCCATATGAATCGTGTGTATTTATTAATAACCTGCCGCCTGTGTTTTTTAATTCTTCGCCTATTATCATCCAATTTTGCTTGTTCCAATCTGCGGCTGTTGCTTGGATTATTAAACCACTGGCCTTATAAACCTTAAATCCTCTAGGAAACCTGAGTCTTCTTCCTTGCATAGTGAACACGTATCCTCGTCTTAGAGCACGTTCTTTGGCTGTCTCCGCAAATTCTTTAATCCCTGGGATTCGTTCATGGTATTCATCAATAAGCCTCATTGCTTCGTATCCGGCTTTCTTATAGGTAATGTAATTTTCTTTTTTATCCTCCATTCCACGAGGCAAAAAAGTTTCCCATGTGAAAGGCATGTTTAATTGTTCTGCAATTGCCCCGTTTCCAGTGTTGAAAATGGCAGATAAATTGAGTTGTTTGGCATTAGGTCCTCCCTGAGGAGGTTTATTGCGGGGGAGTGACATGTGCTGCGACACATAAGCATGTAAGTCAAGACCCGGATTTGATTGGTACTCCGCAATGAGGGTCGGATTATTGACAAGATGAGTAAACACTCTGACCTCGAACGAAGCTTTATCACTGTCCACCCAATTGCATCCTTCGTCAGGGAGGAAAACCGGTCTGACAATAGATGAAACTTTTTTATCTCTTGCTGGAATTTGCTGTAATGCTGGTTCACTATAGGAAAATCGCCCGGTCCCTGTACCACCCTCGGGACCCTTTGTTTGATGAATCCTGGGATGGATACGACCGTTAACCGCATACCCAAGAACATGACCATTAAGAAATGTATCACGGAGTTTAAGCATTTTTCGTATGTTGATAACGAGTTCGGAAACTTCTCCGCCCATATCTCTAAGGGCGTCAGCGCTAAGTGAAGCTTTACCACCCGGAGTAGTGGGAAGTATCGAACCGTCATTCGAGAACCATCTATCGAGATCTTCATTCCAAACGGGTTCGAAAAGTGCATGCATTTGCGGATTCGAGTTAACATTTATTTCTCTCCTCGCCATTTCATTAAGTTTGTTCTGCATCGGTAGGATTTGTTTCGTTAAACCATAAACTGCCTTTTCTGCTGCATCCTCATTTACCCTTATTCCTTTTTCCTCATTACTCAGGATCTCGGGCATTAAATCTCGTTCAAATTTGACAATTTTTCTGATTCCTTGTCTATCGATTTCTTTTTCTTGCCAATTCCATAAGTCCAACGTGCGACGCGTGTCAGTTTTTGCATACGTACCAACAATTTCGCTAGGAGCATCAGGGAGGTTACGCATTTGGACATTTTTAGTTCCTCTCCCTCCGAACAGATCTTGAAGGATCGGGACAATATCGAATTTACCCTCCCCAAGATAAATGTTTGACAGATTATCAAGCTCATACGAGAAAAGGTGTTCGTTAATAAGGCAGGCTCTGATAACTGTATCATCAAGTAAATGTTTTGGGATTGTAACATAAGAATTTCTTGTAAAATGGTAATCGAACGACGCATTGTGGCATGTGATAATACCGCCATATTTTCTAACGTTGTCTCCCCACCATTCCCAGGCTTCGGGTTGTTCCCGTATATCATAGTAATAATCCTTTCCATCAGGAGTACTAATAGAGAACCCAAAGACTTTAGCTCCGGTTTCCCATTTTAAGCCAGTAGTTTCAGTATCGTAAGCGAAAACTGGAAACCGTCGTAACTCCGGGAATTTCAATGCTTATACTCTGCTTTCTTAGGTAGGTTTTCTCTTGGATCATGTAATAGTTTCATTCTCTTTCCATCTTTGGTAATAGCCACTAATGTTTGGTCACCTACATCAGATCCAACTTCCGATTCAATTTTTAACACTTCAAATGTTATATTTTCTCTGGCTACAATAATTGTTCCGTGTTTTGCTTTGATTAATGACGTGACTATAGCCTCTAATTCAGAACTTTTGACTTTAGCAGGGTCTACTTTAATAAGTATAATTTCCATATTTCTCTCCAATTAAAGGGGGGAGCGCCGCTTTTTTGTCGTCGATTAGACCATCCACCAAGGATGTTCGCGGCACTCCCGCTCTCATTTAGGTCACTTTTTAGTAACCTTCCTCGTCGTCACTAGGCGGTTCACCATCTCCTGGATCGGTCTTAACATCACTGTAATCAGTGGTGTATTTTTTAGTGCCATCTTGGATTTGGTCATACAAAGCCTCCGCAGCTAAATATACTGCTTCGGGTGCCCACCCTTCGATATTTTCGACATGGAGATTTTTGTATTTTTCACCGGCTGAGTTTTCATCAGAAACAGAAGTCAGTTTGTAAATCCTACTGAATCTATCTCCCCCATTTAATCTAATGAGAGAGTTGAAACGTCGACTTACCTTATGCTTAGAAACAGCCATAGGGATTGCCACTTCATTCAATGGTTCGCGATCTGGACCCAAAAGAATGCAGATGTGGTTTGGAGACATTACATACTCATAATTTGCATCGGTATCTGCCAATTTTGCGGCTTCTACCTCATTCTCACATCGGGCTACTAAGCCCCCACCGGCTTTCCGAGTTTTCCACACTAGATGATCTTTCTCGAAAAACACTGGCACGAATTCCAGGCCATCAGGATATAATTCGCCTGTAAGGACATTTAAAATGTCTCCAACTTGGGCTTCCTTAATGTACGCTGGGTCGTCTTTATCGACTTGTGGACTTAGGGCTTGAACGACAGATATTCGCGGAATCTGAACGTCGTTTGAGTCCACATTTTCACTACCCCGAGAAGACTCGGGATTCATATAGGAAGGTAACTGATCCTCTTTCTTTACGACTTGCTTTTTTGCTCTAGTCATGTTTATTCCTTTTAAGTTTAAAGTTTAAGGTATAAAGTATAAAGTGCTTTCGGACCGGAGCGCACCAAACTCCTGGAGAAGCAACGCAACTTGCAGCGGCCCTAAGGGGGGATAAAGGGGTTGGAAACATTATCCCCCCTATTTCTTTGTAATAACAGCACGACTATATGGCGTGATGTTAATTAAATCGTTCGGAACTGCCTGTGCCTTTTTTGTTTGTTCTTTGACCCAGGCTTTAAGAGTACTGGAATTTATACCCTCAACAATAAGATCCTCCATATCATGCTCTCGCATCCACTCATGGAGTGCATCCTTGCTACCTTTCTTCACAGAACACCAGATATCAGCACGTATGTTTATTCTGCCTACTCCGGTTACTGTTTGCTGTTCGACTTCCATTTCTTCCATAACATCTGGTATGATCTTAATACTTACGAAGTCATAAATTATTTGGGCAGCAGCATGTTGAGCCTTGAGATCATCCATAATCTCTCGTTTTTCTTTCATTATTTTGATCTGATCAGTCAATGATAAATTCTTACATTGTGCTATCAAATCTAATAATTCTTGCGGTAATTGTTGCGTTTGTTCTTCTGACATTGGTCTCTCTCCTCATACGTGTGCCTAGTATATCATGCCTAGGCCATCGTGTCTATATCAATACTCATCTTCTGCGGCTTGTGAAGCAGCCTCCCATTTAGTACTTTTAAATTGGTCGTCTATGGTCGGTATCGGATTTTTCCATCCTTTGAATGTCTTATCACCACTCCTCATTGTACTTCTTCTCCATCCGGCTGTCTCTAGTATACCTTTGCAATCGGCTAAGTCTCTTTGGTTCTGTTTCTGGAGTTCCATATGAAGTACGTATTTAAAGATATCTGCTGATGTAAATCTAGATTTATCCTGTGCCCAATCTAAAATAGGATCTGTCCATGGGTGTGACCTACGGAATACTTTATTTTCTTCTGTCTGTAGTTCCATTTCATCATCATCAAACCACCATGTTTGTTTAGCGTCGAAAAGTGATTTAGCTTGTGCCCATATCTGATCTGAATTTTTATTCACCCACTCAACATTTATTTTATTTGTACCTACCTTCAAAAAGGCAAATCTCCTACTACCGGTTGGATCATTAATTACATCGTCACTGTTGGTTGATCCTCCAAACACACATCTTCTTGGCATATCTGTTGGATCAGGATCATAGGGTTTTCGTACTGTGGGGGCTTGCAAAGTTAAAAAATTCTTAAGGTCGTTATAATCACTTTTCCATATTCCTGCTAATTCAGGGACTTCCACTATCCATTTACCCTGGAGCTTAATTTCCTCGTCTCTGTTTGCCGTATCTCGTTGGAATTTGAATGTGGGGGAGTCAGTGAACCAATCTTTGTGGGGAGAGAGTGCTTCGAAGAACCTGGATTTACCTATTCCTTGCGCTCCATGTAGAATTAGCATATGAGTTGAGGTACACCCTGGTATCATAGCCCTAGCAACTCCGCCAATAAGCCACTTACTAATTACAGATTTTTGATAATCATTGGTTGCACATAAGATTTTCGCTAGAGCAGGTAATCGATCTTTTCCATCCCATACCAAATCTTCAACATATTCTTTAAGTGTATCGATTGAATTATCTTTGGCTATCATCCTAGAATATTGTCTAACTGTATCGGGACCTCTCTCAAACATGAATGTAGTAGATACCCACCTCGCGATATGGGTATACCCTTCATTTACAAATTCTTGAGAACCTGCCAATATGTGATCTTTGAAAATATCGAATTTTAGAAATCCTTGAAACTCGTCTCTAAATTCAGGTGATTGTAGTATAACCCATAAATTGTGATTAGTGTTCTTTAGTCCGCCTTTGTCATTATATCTCAAACTTTCTACCAATTCAGGTGATAGCTCTCCAGGCTTTCTGTAACCATTTACTCTCGCCACTTTAAACATCGTGGCTATAGTAATACCGCCTTCTTCATTTGTAAAAGATTGCCAGACGTTCCAACAATCTCTTTCGTTCTTGTAATTAGATCCTTTAGAACTCCACTCATGCCAGATATCGAATCCGTCTGTACCATCCCACTCCGAGTGAATAGACATACCTATATATAGCCATTGATCCCTATCACAGCTTGGATCGATCTTCTCCAGGGCATTAGATACATCTTCTAGTGTCGCATCAGGGAAATAATCCCCATCATCTACATTTTCGTTTCCTCGTCCCGGTCTATTGTTGTCTCTCGGTTTAAATTCAATAATCTTAGCGACAGTTTGTATAAGCTTCTCCGGAGGTTCTTGAGGAGAACCCCCAATATCCCAGGCGTACGAAACCTTTCTAATTTCACCAGTAGTGTGGACATCGACGACAGATGGATATACAACGATGTGACTTCCGACACCTCCGTCACGCTTGCTTCCACGAGTATCAACTCCTGCGAGCACATTTGTCCTAGTTCTGAAACCTGTGACGTGTCGAAACACAATATGCACTCCCCCGGACGGAGTGGTCGCAGTCGGGGTTCTACCATGCTCGAAACCAAAGTGGCTCTCATATTCTTTAATTCCATTTTTATCGTCCTTTACATCTAAATCTGCAACGGATATAACTGAACCGCAGGCTAGGCCGATGTTCATGCCTCTCCAGATTCCTTCTTGTGGATGAAACCAATGTTTAATTCTTTCGGGGGAAGTTGACGAGTCTTCGTATGTTAATTGTTTCTTTAGCCCTCTCTTGCGCAGAGCCTCCCTCCCTGGGATTCCTTTTCCTCCATACGAGATCGGTATAACTGGCCAACCTAAACTAATGTAGTATTTAGCAGCCGCGAAGATTTTAGCTGCCCATTTGTCTTTTGATTCAACTAATCCCGTGAGAACCTCTATATCTAGAGACTTCTCAGTCAAGGGGTCTTTATCTGCCATGTTGTCCCTTTTTATCTTATGGTGTCACGCGCCTACGTAGTGTATCACACAAAGCGGTCTGTGTCTATATCAATTTATTTCTGCTAGAATATTTCCTCCCCGTCATGCAGTTTCTGGCTCACGTGATCGGCTACAGATTTCTTTAATAGGTGTGCATCTGAAATGATGATATCCACAGTTCCAAGACATCTTAAATGCGTATATATACATTCCTCATCCTGCCCGTGCCTATGAATTCTGTCTTGCTGCTGCAAGTATTCCTCTAGAGAAAATGACTGCGAATAAAACACTTGATGGTGGCATTTTGTAAAAGTTAACCCATAGGCTGCAGCATTTGTGGCCAAGAATATCTCAGCATCGCCTGACATAAAAGCTTCCTTTGATTTCTTTTTCTCAGCTTCATTTAATCCACCATGGAACTGTACTACTTTAAATTCGTTATGTAGCAATTTGTAGGCTAATTCGATTTCTGGTCTGAACCTAAACCAGATCATCACCTTTTTGCCTTTCAATTCGTCCAGGAACTGCACTAGCTCCGTCATTTTTGGATTGCTGCCTGGGATTGGTTTCGCTGTACTCTCTTCATCTTCGATCACAGGATAAAAACCTCCTGTAATCTGTTGAAATCTGAGGTACTTCTCCAGTACCATTTGGACTTCAATCTGGTCTATTCCGCCTTGTTCATTTTTGATCTCAGTGTAGGATTCCCTTTTCAATTCCATGTAAGCTTTCTTTTGAGTCTTAGATAATTCGACTGTTCTTGTTTGGTAGATTTTCTTAGGCAGATCTAAACAGTCTTCTTTCTCTCGGCGCAGACTCCAAGGTGCTATTAGATCCATTAACTCGGGTACGTTCTTATAAGCCAATGCTTTCTTGTTTTTATAGCCGCCCATTATACAATAACGGTTCCTGAATCCATAAAATGAGTTCAAGGCTAGAGTGTCTGGATTTAGTACTAGGAATTGGGCATAAAGATCCTCAATTCCCTGGGTCACTGGAGTCCCTGTCATGATCAGTTTCTTCATGCATAGGGTTGCTAGCTCGACTACTCTTTCCGTGCGCGTCGATTGTGAGTTCTTCACTCTTGTCGATTCGTCCACTACCAATACACAGTTTCCTAAATTTATCGCGAACGCTTCTGCCATAGATTCTGAGTCTAGGTCTACTAGTCTTTCCCACGCGCCTCCCTGCGATAAACTTTCCACCCCGACCAGCAAAACCCTTAGTACGCCTCTCTTTAATTCGCTTTTCCATTTTGGAATTTTACTCCCTAATAATTGAATATCAAAGCTAACAGGACTATGGATCTCAAGTTCATCTTCCCATACAGATCTTATTGACACCGGGCAAACTACAATGAGCGTATCTATCCGTTCCTTCTTCCTTAAATGCCACATGCAAGCTAAATCGATGGCTAGTTTGGTTTTTCCTAGACCCTGCTCAAAAAAGATGGCTCCATGGTCTAATCCATAAAATCTATTCAGACCTTCGAATTGATGATCCATGGGAGTCGTTTTGAATTTATATGCTTTGGGGTAACCTGACACGTTCCCTGTTGTCGGCTTTTCTATTGCATCATAAATCTCAATTGCTTCGTCAGTCCATTCGTAATCTCCATTGCGGAGATCCGCCATTCCCTCTTTGGCTCGCCAGTTAGCTGGTACTGCCCAGAATTTACGTTTCTTTACCCATTTTCTATCCGGTAGCTCCTGTATTAGATAATTTAAGGCAAAAGGTATTTGAACCAAGAATTCATTTTTCTCTTTATGATAATCTATTTTGACCATTATGCATCTCCAGAGCATCTGTGGCTAGTCTATCACATCTCTGCGTGGGTGTCTATATCAAGGATATGTCCAAAGTCTACGACCTAGATTATCTAAATGAAGAAATCTGCTACCTATTGGACCATGTTGAGTAGGTCCTACTCCCATACCCCTTTCCATAGCTGCTAATTGTAGGTCATAAGAACGTTCAAAGCTACATTTAACGTCAGCAGCACCTTTAGTATGAGGGCCATTCAAATGAGTACCCTTGCCACCATAAAGAGAATCATTATACCAAGGACATCTATAGCCTGAATTTACAGGAAGAGGAAATCCTAGCCATTTTCTCAGGGCTATAAGTTTTTCCATGAATGCCCTGAATTCAAATGCCCTAAACCAATCACCACGATCACCACTGACGACGCGATGATCTTCACAATTATTGCACTGACACGCCATTTCCTCATATGAGAAGTACGGACCGTAGAGACTGTCGAACTCTTTTGTTGCCTCTTCTATATTCATGGGGTAACAATCCTCATTTCTACTCGAAATTGTTCAGGTGGATTTGGACGATTATTACAAGTAAATATTTTAGATACTGGTTGACTACGTTGTGATTCTTCACCATTAATACCGATTGCAGTAATTTTAAAATGGTACTCGCTCGTAACACAAGGAATTGGTAATTGATATCCAGATGAATCAAAACCGTTAATTTCTACGGTGTCTGTCAATGAACCGAGTATTTTACCATAGTAAATTTTATATCCGGCAATTTGATCAGGAGGCAAAGGCGCACCATCTACATATTGTGTTGGTATGGCCCAAGATAAACAAGCTAAGTTAGCATTGATCTCGCTAGCTGGACCGATACCATCCCAGAATTCTTGACAAGTTATTGCCCATGTTGGTGTAGCCCACAATAAGGCTATGATCATAAATAAACGCATATTTATCTCCGGATGGGTGATGGATCTAATTTGTCATTTAGAGCTTCTCTGTACAGTTTGATTAGCTCTTCGGAACACGTGCCACGTTGCACCAGTACCCAACCATCTGCTTCGACTCCACTCATCAATGGCGTACTGGCTCTGGCGTCAACTTCTACCATAGTGATGGAACAATCTCCTTCTTTTATGTCCAGTTGACTTGCACATCCAAATAAAATTAAACTGGTCAAGATTAATAATACCTTTTTCATCTTTTCTCTCCTAGGGGGTTGACATAATAAGGAGTAGAGAATCTAATTTTCCTTCTACTCTATTTATCGTATTTTTTAGTTCCTGAATGTCATCGTCGTGATTAGTTGAATTATTCTCTAAATTAAGAACTCTATTTCTTAATTTTAGATAAGGCATAGAAACAGGCATGCTTGTGGCAATTCTTTCGTCTGCTATTACCTGAACTCTTTTATCGAAGAAAGTTAAAACTAAAGTAGTCAATAATGTTATAATAAAAATCACTATTGGCCATGAATCTATCAAATTTTTAATGGGATTTGGCATTGTTCCATTAGAACACAGGAAGTATTCTCTGTCAATCTCTGACCATTCCCTCTGTACATATGTCTCCGGCTCTCTCGTAGGGCCACGGAGCCACTCTCTGCGCCATAGCTATATACATAGCTACCCCTATCACGGCGCGTGGGGGGACGGACGAGGGACATCGCCCGTGGTACATCGAGTGGCCCCCGTGGGCTAACTCTTGGGAGGCGGACCAGGATCTCTATTCTCAAGAACCTTAATAATCTGCTTCCTTTTGAATTCTATTCTTTCCAATTCAGCATCCTGGGAACTAGTATGGTATTTTTGTTGTTCCAATAATTGGCGAAGAACCAATACCTCTCTTTCTAGATTATCCACATAAGATTGTAGATAAATAATTTGCTCTCTACTTGGTTCAGGTTCATTCGCCCATACACCAATACTTAGAACACAAATTAATACCCAATATATTCCCCTTTTGAATCCACGCATATCCAATCTTCCTCTATCAGGTCAGATTGTGAAGCAATCCATGGCACAATTTGACCATTTGCTGTCTTCATGTCAATATGGGGGCGGTAGTCAATTACTGTCCCCTCCGGATAAATTTCGTTCAGTGGAGCACGATTTACTTCAAACTGAGAACCTTGAACCAAGAAGATAAACATCCCAGTTCCGTTCCACCCTTCCCTTGCCCACTTTCTTCGCTCGGGTGGTCCATTTTTGATGTGATCTAATGCTGTAGGAAAATCAGCACCTTCTAATTTATCGGTCATTTTCTTCTCCTAAAATTGTTTTTATATTCCAAAATAACCCAGAGCAGAGTACAAACAGAAATAACTATAATTCCAAAAAACACGAAAGCTTCTAACAACATCATTTTACTCTCCTTTCCTCTTGTCCTTCATCTATTGTAATTTCTGCTGCTGTTAATTCACCATGCATCCTACAGTAATACCCAACTGGAGCGCCATATTTATCAAATACTCTAACTCTGGCCTTTTTCCTACATCGAACGCATAAACGTTCAGGTATTTCTCTTACAATAGCCATTACTGTCTTTTCTCTATTTTAACTAATTCAGCCACTCTTTTGCGTCCACATAATCTACAATAGAACCCGAATGAAGCATTATAAGTATTAAACACTTCTACTTGAGCATTTTTTCCACACATAATACATTCACGTTTAGGTATTTCTCTTGCATGCGCCATTATTCTTGCCACCAGGGTTTGAAGTATTGTAATTCTTCAGCATCTGGGAACTCGCCCGTGAATAGGATGCCGCGATCGTCAATAGTTGCAAAAGCTGCGGGTTTTGATATTGGCCATTTGATTCGGCCCAGCCATTCATCTGTCCAATCAGGAGATGTTTCTTCTCCTTTTTCATCAGTTTCAGCTGATCTATGTGCCCACTTATGAAGCCAATCTTGCATGGCTTTCATTCCTGCAGGATGTGATGAACGAGATGAATAAATGTTTACGTCGAAGTAATTTAGGGCATCTTCAAGGAATGCGATGGCCCCAACAACCGGTGGATTTTTGATTTGGTCTATTCCATCCCAACCGGTGTAAGCGTGAATTACACCGTCGAAATCTAAAACTAGGTCTTTATTTTTTGCCATTTTTCTCTCTCCAGAAAAAGGAGGGGGACCGGAATCCCCCTAAAGTCTTTCCGCTTTCAACTAAGCTGCCTCAGTGGTTTCACCTTCAGTAGCCACCTCGGAAACCTGGTGTTCCGCTTCCAGGGCACGATATGCCTCCAGTACCGGAAAGTAGGACTCGTTGTACCATTTGGACTTTGCAGCCCGCACAGCAGCCAGAGGAGTTCTTTTCGACAATTCATCCTTGTCCTCGATTTTCTTGTCGTAGGGAACTTCCTTGACTTTCATATCCACTACTTTATACAGCTTAGTGGGGGTACCCGATCCGCCTGCTCTTTTCTTAATACTGAACTTACCAGTATCTTCATCCAGAACAAGCCAACGCTCTTGGGCCTGGGTCAAATACCCATCCAGAAGGGCCGGGTTGTATCTCACTTCGGCTTTATCTAGAGCCTTTTCCAATTGTGGTCGTGTTACGGGTTTCTCACTTACAATCTCACGGATTGCTTTCTGACTTAATGACTTCATTCGGGTTCTCCCTGGTTTAAAATACAGCGTGGTGCTGGCGATCGTTAGTCTATCACACCTAGCGGCTCCTGTCTATATCAAGTTTTATCCGGCTTGTCTGGTCCAAAAATCCTGTCATTCGACTTTCTATGCTCATAAGATTTTTGTCCGTGTCTATTGTGATACGAAATCCACCCTGCGTTATCCTCTGTGGTACATTTCTGTATCGTACCACCCTTTGCTAAGAAGGCTTCCATATCAGTTTCAATCTTTTCCGATATGTCTGATTTACTTTTATCTAATTTGTATGTTGAACTACTCATGTATCACTACACCTGTTGCTTGATAACATCTTTTACAGAAATAAGTTTTGTATGTATACACATTGCAATTTTTCCCTTTCATAACACGTTGTATTTTAAAATTCCAGTCATGAAATAGAAACCCTTTACATTTTATAGATGGTTTAATTCTCCTGTTCATTATGTTCTCCTTTACATAATAATTCTGTTGGGTCTTCACGGACATAAATTCCTACATGTATCAGATTGGTTAAAACTGCACCACAATAACAACAAGGTTCAACCTCTGGACAATCTGCTTGGTTAAATAATGTAGGTAATCTCAAAGCAGACTGTCCATATATTATTGCCCTTCTAATCCAGCAATCAGCACATATACGATGATTCCATTTACTCATGATTCTACCTTCTGCCAACAACCATCTTCGATTGGATAAATGGCGATATTTTCGTTATGCCTATTACACCATACTTGTATCATTGATTTATCTTTTGATATTCCAACTTCTATTTTCTGGTTATCACAAGGGCTTATGCCATCAGGTTTCTCTTGTACGCATTTATCACAATGAATGTAATAATAAATTGAGTTTTTTGGTAAATTCATGTCATTTCTCCAACTAAATCGCCTCTAGTGAAAATCGCCCCATTCCTTTTGACCGTATAAGCAGCGACTTTTCCTTTTTGAAGATTAATGTGTCTTCCTATTTTGAATGCCACTTCCTGTCCATGTGTATTCCGGTATAGGAATCTTTTGGATTTGCGAGCAGGAGTAAGGATCATGTCGTGGTATTGTTTACCTGTGCCCCCTAATTCAATACAGATTTTCTTCCAGGCTGGTCCATGGCCATCGTCAATTCCTAATACGAAACAAACCAAATGAGCCACTTCGTGAGGAATTGATTCATCTAACATTTCCTGCTCCCTCATAGCGAAAGCTTCCATGTTAATCCTTAACCTGCATTTACCATCTAATCTCCTGGCTTGTGCCGCCTGCCTGCCACGAAGGTTAAATTCAACTTTAACATCGTCTATATTGAGATTGGGCCTAATTGCGGTCTTCACCCTTCCTGTTTGTGCTGGTATGACAACAGCAATGCTCGAAGCAAGGGCCAACACTTCTCGGACTTTAGCATATGCCCGGATGCGCGCCAAGTGTGGATCAAACTGTTCCATCTTTATTCTCCAGCCATTCTTTGACGATTTCAGGCGATCCCCACATATGTTTCATTGACCTCACTGGCATTTCATTGTATAGGAATGATGCCCATTGTTTCATTCTGTGAGAGTTTTGATCGTCTGCACGTGCAAAAGCCCCAACAAGATCGTTCTCAAGAAGTTTTGTCAAGAAATGTCCAGGTTCGATGCGATGAACAATATAACGAATCATTCCATCACTTGGTAATCCATACTTGTCGAGTTTCTCATCCCAAGCTCGTTCTGTGATTTTGATTGCTTCTTCTAAAGATATTCTAGTCATGGTTTCACCTTCCAAAATTTTCGGATTGCCCTTCTCAGCCTTTGTATGGCGTATTTATATGGATGTTCTTTCTGATTCATTGTGTTATTCCCCACTGTAGTATTTAGCGGCTTTACGCCTTTCTTCACGGACATCAATTAAGGCTTCTGCTCGTTTTACAAATTCGGGCACTGTTTCCACTTCTTTTATTTCGTACTCCGGTTCACCTTTACAAAACTCGATCAATTCTTCATCCTCGAAAGCTTCGACGAAAACATCATAACCTTCTTCATAATGCTCTTGGCAAAATTCTTTAATTTCTTGCATTAATTGCTCGTTCATCAGTCCATCCTCGTATGAAACCATTCATCTTCCGGGCTATCTCGCCATGAGATCATTGCGTGTTCATACATAGCAACTGTTTTTGATCCACAATGCCACACAACAAGTGGATATTGGGTTGGGTCT
>Ga0255048_10000260_pt1 | contig 40303 bp, 55 predicted proteins | sample JV7_2_2_MG_FD_183619 | JGI IMG/M metagenome (GOLD analysis project Ga0255048, IMG submission 183619) | Seawater microbial communities from Jervis Inlet, British Columbia, Canada - JV7_2_2 | ecosystem: Environmental > Aquatic > Marine > Inlet | place: Canada: British Columbia | collected 2016-10-06 | reverse complement strand
CATTCCAACCTTGATGTATGGGTCTACTGATGGCCTCAGACTGTCGCCACGTCCACGGTATGTGGCAACAGTCTACTCAGTGAAGAGGGACAAAAGCCCAGCACAAATGGCTAAGTGTATACCTGGGGGGTAGACATGTGGTGGGGCCATAACCTAAGTCAGACCGTTGACGTTGTATCAACTGTGTTTGACACTGGGGACAAGATACTCCATGTTCAGATGTGTGCGGGAGTGTTCGCTTCCGTGTTTAGTGATGCTCAGAGGAACGAAAGATGAGTCTTTACAAGGCTCTGTGAGGCATGGGAGAGCACTAGGGGAAACCCTGGTAGGTGCTCCCATGCTGAATGCGTCCCACCGGGGTCGTGAGAAAGGGTCGAGTGGAAGTGGTAGGAATAGTGGGAATAGTGGAAATAGCGGAGGGTACGGCGAATCGAGATTGAGAGGTAAAGAGAGGTGGATAAAGGGCATGCACCCTTGTCTTCTATCCTTTCCTTTTTATCTATCCTTCCCTTTTTATCTATCCTTCATCCTTTCTATTTATCCTTTCCTTCTTATCTATCCTTCGTCCCTTTTATCTATCCCCCCTCCCCCATCAATCCCGGTCACCGAGCGAACTGGCCTGCGAAGCATTGATACACCCACTGCAGGGTTGAAATTGGGTTTGGGCCTACATGTAGGAGGCTCCATTGTCCAAGGACTATAAAGAGGACCTTTCGTACAGGGAGGTCCCGGTCTCTACGAAGCTGGCGGAGGGGGCTAAACTGGTCCCAAGTCCCATCCGTAAGACCCACTTCAACCTGGGGAAGCCTCCTGAGGGGGTGGACTACGAGCCCATGGTGAAGCTGAAGCCCCATATAGGGACGATGCTGGCGGACTCGTACAACATCATCCACAAACAGCTGAGGATGTACTGGGACAAGCTGGAGGCGGGGATGGTCTTGGACCGGGAGGAGATATCCCAGTTCGACAAGCTGACCTCTGCACTGGTGAAATTGGCCAGGGAGGAGCGGGAACAGGACAAGCGGGAAGACCCAGCGAACCTGTCGGACGCAAAATTACTAGAGATGGTGGAAGAGGCTAAGAAGGCCTTGGGGAAAGGTTAATTAAGCGATGGCCCCAGAACAGATATGGAACCTTCCTCCTCCGGGTCCCCGGCCCCGGGTAATCAAGAACTACAAGGCCTTGGAGTTGGCCCGAGGGTTCTACAGAACGGAGGAAAGAGAGTTCCACGAACTGTCCCGGATGATGTGGGACCTCAGGAGGCACCTGAGTCCGGAGGAAGCTGATGCATGCGGCTTAGAGGGCCGGAAGAAGCCTCCGGGGAGACTTAAGTGATGGCCTCAGTACGTAAGACCCTCCCTATTTTGCTTCGTAATGCAAATAAGAGGGATGTCCCCTTCATTACTAACTCCTGGCTCAAGAGTTTCCGGGAGTACGGCTACTTCAATATCAGCATTGGGAACCGGACCTACTTCATGAAGCACCACATGCTTCTGGAGGAGCTGATTCCCCGGTCGATAATGATAATGGCCGTAAACGAGGAGAACCCGGACCAGATATTGGGCTGGGTATGCGCTGAGGTCGTGAATACGGCTCTAGTGATTCATTATCTGTACATAAAGGGCCCCTTCCGGGGTTTCGGGATAGCTAGGGCCCTGTACGAGAAGCTGGTGGCCGTAGAAGAGCCTCCGATGATTATCTCAACGCATTTAACGAGGCAGGGGCGGTCTATAGCCAAGGAAAAGAAGATTAAAGGCTTCGTCTACGACCCCTACCTGATGTTTCAGACCCTACCGAGCGATTGGAGCAAGAGAGATGAGAATCCAGCAGATGATGGTGCGCCACGGGGTCCCGAACCCGACCCTGGGCCAACCAGCGAGGACAAAGACCCGCAACTACTTCAGAACAGTCCCGGGGGAGCTCGAGATATGGCTGGTGGAGGGGCAGATGGTGATGATTGTGTCTCCGAAGACCGGGGAATCAGTGATTACGCCGTTTCAGAACCTGGCCTGGTTGATTCCGGCGACGGAGAAGGTTGAGGATGCCCCCGAAGCCGAAACCCAAGAAGATGGACGAGAAGAAGGCTCGGAAAGTCCTTCAGGAAGCCCAGAAGAGGATAGAGCGGAAGAGAAACCTCGACCCCGACAAGATACTGTTCGCTCATCAAAAAAAGTTCGTGCTCGACGAAAGTAAGTCCAAAATTGCGCTCTGCTCTCGTCGAGCTGGAAAGTCCTTCTCAGAAGCCTTCATCCTCTTAGATTCCGCCTTCAAACACGAAAGAAGCCTCAATCCCTTCATTACCCTGACCCGGGACAACGCGAGGAACATCCTGTGGCCGGCGTTGCACTCCCTGAACGAACAGTTCCGGCTGAAGCTCCAGTTCAAGGAAAATACCGGGGACGTGGTCCTCCCCAACGGCTCCCGCATCATCCTCAGGGGCGCAGACGATAAAAGGCAAATAGAGAAGCTAAGAGGACCGAAGTACCCAGTAGCAGTAATAGACGAGGCTCAGGGATTCCCATGGTTTCTCAAGGACCTTATCGAGGACGTGCTCGAGCCAGCTACTCTAGACTACAACGGTCCAATCATCATCTCGGGAACGCCGAACTCGGCCTGCGCGGGACCATTCTGGGCTATGAGCACAGGACAGGCGGGGTGGGAAGGCTGGTCGGTCCATCGTTGGACTCTTCGGGATAACCCCTTCCTCCCAGACGTCGCAGGTTGGCTCGAACGGAAAAAGGCTCAGAAGGGCTGGGGTGAAGATCATCCGACATATCTCCGAGAGTATTGTGGAAAATGGATTAGAGACAGCAACACCCTCGTCTTCAAGTTTCAGGAAGACGTAAACCTTGTCGAGGAGTTTTCGGAAGAGGCAGCTGACGACTGGGAGTACGTCCTAGGGATTGATTTAGGTTTTAACGACCCCACAGCCTTCGTTGTCCTCGCCTACTCCCACAACCTGGGCCAGTCCTTCGTCGTCGAGTCCTACAAGGAGTCGGGCCTCATCCCCTCCGTTGCGGCGGACCGTGTAGGGGAACTGCTCCAGATGTACCCCTTCAGCCGCATCGTCGCTGACACCGGGGGCTTCGGTAAAGGTTACGCTGAAGAGTTCAAGGTCCGGTTCTCCCTCCCGGTCCTGGCAGCCCAGAAGCTCAACAAGGTTACCTACATAGAGATGATGAACGGCGACCTCTGGAACGGGAAGCTCCAGGTCTGCCGGACGGGCAACCGAGACCTCCTAGACGAGATACGTCTCCTGCAGTGGGACGAGAACCGACTCTCCCGGGGCAAGTTCGTCTACGACCGTAACTTCGCGGACCATTTAACGGACGCCCTCCTCTACGCCTGGAGGGAGTGCCGCCACCACGATTACGACCCGGTAGAAGAGGGTCCAGTGCCTGGCACGGACGATTTCTGGAGAAAGAAGGCTGACGAGCACGAACAGGCCCTCGCAGAAAAGATAGAGGCTCAGAACAGCAAGTCATGGTGGGAATTATGAAAGAACTAAACGCAGAAGAGATTCTAGAACTGGCCAAGGGCTTGAAAGCACTCGGGGTTCTGCAGGCAAAGATTGGTGAAGTTGAACTCGTATTCAAACCCGATACATTGCCCGTATCAAACCCGGAACCCGTCGCCTTTTCCCAAGAGGACATTGGTGATACATTGGATTGGACCAGTTAAATGCCAGACCTTTCTAAGAAGGACTTTCGTTGGTGGCTAGAGGGGGCTCCAGACGGCGCTCTTAAGGATACCTTCGAGCATATCTGGAACAATGACAGGGGCAGGCGGATTGACGACCGTCTCCACTCAGCCCTCTACACCAACCGCGGATTGGGCGGAGTAGGCCCCAGAACGTACGAGAGGCTCCTGACGGAGGACCGGGTCACCCTGAACGTGGTGAAGAGCGTTTGCGATACCATCGTATCAAGAATTGCACGTTCCCGGCCCCGCCCGACCTTCCTGACCTCCGGAGGCAACCACTCCACGAGAAGGAGAGCCAAGCTCCTCGAGAGGTTCGTAGACGGCCAGTTCTACCTATCTAGGGTGTTTGAGAAGGCCCCCAGAGTGTTCCTGGATGCCTGTGTGTTCGGGACCGGAGTAGCCAAGGTGTTCCGGGACCCCGGGAGCACAGAAATCAAGTTTGAGCGCATCCTCCCCTCCGAGCTGTTCGTGGATTATGCGGAGGGCTTCTACGAGGAACCCCAGCAAATCATCCAGTCCAAGTTCGTGAACCGTGACGTCCTCCTCGAGCTATTCCCCGAGCACCAGGGAGCCATCCTCGCGGCCTCGAACCCCTCGGACCAGTGGCGGGAAGGCACAGCAGAGCAACGCTCCGCCCACGATTCCACGGCAGACCAGTTGCGAGTTGTCGAGGGCTGGCACCTCCCCTCGGGACCCGGGGCAGGAGACGGCCGACACCAGATAACCATCGAGAGCAAGATTCTAGCAGACGAGCCGTGGGAGAAGGATTACCTGCCGTTCGTCTTCGTCCGCTGGTCGAGCAACCTACGAGGTTTCTTCGGCATCGGCGTAGCAGAAGAGCTCCGGGGACTGCAGTCTGAAATCAACAAGCTGCTCATTACCATCAAGAAGATTATGGACTTGGTGTCCATTCCTCGAATCTTCGTAGAGTCCGGCAGCAAGATAAAGAAGTCCCAGATAAACAACCAAATCGGCGCCATCGTCCCTTACGCCGGTACCCCACCTATCATCTCGTCTGGCCAATCAGTCCCCGGAGAACTCTTTGCCCACCTAGACCGGCTGTACCAGAGGGCTTTCGAGATAGCGGGCGTAAGCCAACTATCTGCCAGTTCCCAGAAGCCTGCTGGCCTGGAGTCCGGGGCTGCGCTCCGTGCTTTCAGCGATATAGAGTCTGGGAGATTTGCCGTCGTATCCCAAGCCTACGAGCAGATGTTCTTGGACATTGCAGTACGCATGGTGGACCTCGGCCGAGAGATACACGAAGAAGACCCGAGCTACAGCGTTGTAGCCCAGAGGGATAAGAGAACCATACAAGAGGTGAAGTGGGCGGACGTAGACCTAGACCGCGACGCGTACGTACTGAAAGTGTTCCCCTCCTCGTCTCTGCCCCAGTCGCCCTCGGGCAGGCTCGCAATGATTGAGCAGCTTATCGGACTTAGACTCATCGATATCGAAGAGGGCAAGAGGCTCCTGGACTACCCAGACCTCGACCGCTCCGTCGCCCTAGACCGAGCAGCCTCAGACTATATTGATAGAGTCGCGGAACAGATGATTGACGACGGGGTCTACGAGGCACCTGAGCCTTTTATCGACCACCAGCTAGCCCTCAAGAAGATACAGGCCGAGTACAACAAGGCCGTTAACGACAGCGTGGAGGAGGACCGACTAAGACTTTTGCGTCAGTTCATGGTTGCCGTCAACGAGTTCATCAAGAGGGCTCAAATGGAGCAGCAGGCTCAACTAAATCAAGCCCAGTCTATGCAGGCAGGCGTTGCCCCTCCGGCCCCCGGGCCCAACGGAGTAGCTCCGAATGCAGTTAGTGCTGGGGACGGTCAGACAAACCTACAGTGACAGAGGTAAGAACCATGGACGAAACTACTCAGACTGAGCAAGCAACGGAAACCCCGGCAGTAACAGCACCGGAGCCTGAGATGACGCCGAGAGCAGCAGCAGCCCTCCAAGCACTTATGGAGCAGGAAGCTAACGTAAGAAGGCAAGCAAGCCAGCTAAAAACTGCAGAAGACTATAAGCAGCAGTTAGATGAACTGAGGACGCAGATGGAAAGCGCTCCTATGCGCGCCCTAGAGACCCACGGCCACACCTTCGAGAACCTCACTCAGGAGGTACTGAAGGGCAACCGGCCGGACCCCACAGCAGGTCTCAGGGGTGAAGTTTCCGATATGAAGAGGATGTGGCAGGAAAGACAGGAACGTGAAGACCGGGCCAAGTACGAGCAGGCCCTGGAAGAGGCTAGAGGCAGAATCCGTAGCTACGTGGACTCCTCCGGCGAATACCCGCTCACGAATAACTTCGGCATGCAGGAAGCAGTCGTCCAGAGGATTCAGGAGCACGTTGAAAAGACCGGTGAGTCCTTAAGCGAAGATAAGGCCGCCAGCGAGATTGAGCAATATCTCTCCGGTTTGATGGACAAGATGATGGAAGACGAGAACATCAGGAAGCGTTGGGCGGACAAGTTCACCCAGCCGGCTCCGAGGGCTCCGACTCTATCGAACCGACACTCAGCACAAACCCCCAGTAGGACCGAAGCCCCCAGAAGCCGCGAAGAATCAATCAGGCGGATGATGGAAGGCCTGAGGTTCAACGAATAACCGGAGATAAGAAATGGCATTGGATCTAGTCTCGTTCGCGAGCGTACTCAAGGAACACTACACCGCTCTTGAAATCAAGAGCATGTCCTACTCGAACCATCCCCTCTTGGCGATGCTTCCGAAAATGGAGAACTTCACCGGTCTGAACCTTCCGGTTCCTGTCCGTTTCGGTACCCCGGCGTCCCGTTCAGTGGATTTCCCCACCGCTTTGGCCCAGAAGCCTGGCGCAAACAGCCAGTACGTCCGTTTCGTGCTTACCCGAGCCCGCGACTACGGCCTGGCAACTATCCAGAACGAGGTTCTAAAGGCTTCGAAGGGTGATGTTGGCGCTTTCATGGAGGCAGTGACCTCAGAAATCGACGGCGTCTTCCAGAGTGTCGGCCGCTCCTTGGCCCAGAAGATCTACGGAACGGGCACAGGCCAAATCGGTGTTGTGAACGCCGCTGGTGCCGCTGCTCTTACCATCACCTTGGCCACTCCGGCTGATGTGACGAACTTCGAGGTTGGCGATACCATCGTGGCTTCGGTTGCCGCAGGTGGCGTGCTCTACCCCGGTTCCGTTGTTCTTACGGGCATCGACCGTGACCTCGGAACTCTGACGGTTGTTGGCGGTAACTGGAACGCTCAGATTCCGGGCCTCGTTGCAACCGACTTCCTGTACAAGCAGGGCGACGCAGCTAACGGTGGCGCCAACGTTTCCCTCACGGGTCTCGGCGGCTGGCTTCCTCCTGCTGCTCCTGGCGCTGGCCTCTTCTTCGGTGTTAACCGGACTGCAGACGTTACCCGCCTCGGTGGTGTCCGTTTTGCTGGTGTCACGATGACTGTGCAAGAAGCCCTGACCGGTGGCGCGACTCGCCTCGGCCGTGAGGGTGGACGCCCCAGCCACGTGTTTCTCAACCACCTCCACTACAACGAGCTGCTCAATGACTTGGGCTCCCGCGTTGAGTACGAGCGTGGCAACGGCTCCGGCGATATGGCTGACATCTCCTTCTCGGGGATGCGCCTCCACACGCCCACGGGTTCGGTCCTGGTCATCCCTGACCACAACTGCCCGGTCGGAACCGCCTTCATGCTTCAGATGGATACTTGGAAGTTGTATTCCCTCGGTGCCGCGCCTCAGCTGCTCGACTCCGACGGTATGCAGTTCCTCCGCGAAGCTGGCCTAGACGCAATCGAAGTTCGCACTGGGTACTACGCTCAGTTGGGCTGCGCTGCTCCAGGTTGGAACGCGAATATTAGCCTCGCTGTTTAGTACTGACTGAGGTCTAAGGGGTCCCGGGATGGTCTCGGGGCTCCGGTCCTCTAAAACAAAGGAAAAAAGATGCCCTCGAATAGAAACAAGTCGAAGATGTGGGCTCTCCAGCCCGGCCTACTGTTTTATGCAGGCAAAGCGGAGGGAATCGGTGGTGCTGGCCTCGGTATGGTAGCCGGAGCAGGTAAGGGAATCACAGTTACCAACGCTGGTGGCGCGAACTCTCCATATATCTTCACTTTTGAAGGTGTTGGAGCGCTTCAAGATGTCAGCTTCAGTTGCCAGGTCCTAGAGGACGTTGGCGGCGAGCAGCCTCACCAGTTTGGAATCGAAGTGGACCGGCCTAACCGTCAGGTTCATGTGCAAATCTACGACGGCGCTAACCCCCCAGCGGCCGACGACCTAGACGTTGACCAAGAGTTATGCGTCATGCTCGTCGAGCGCAACAGTGTGGCTAACTAACAACAATTTTATTCAGGAGAATTTGAAATGGCAGTCGACGCAATCCATAGAAGTTGGGAAGTAAACCCGCAGGTAGTTTATTATCATATTCGGATGCTAGGAACTGGTGCTGCTGACCCGGCCCTGGTCGAAGGCGATGCGCTGGACGCAACATTCGGTACGCTTGGTATCGATAGAACTGGCGTTGGCGAATACGATATTCAGCTCAACACACCAGTGGCCGCAGCAACCCCAATCCGAGTTCAAAGTGTCCAGGCTACTGGCCTCGGAGCGGCTGGTGTCACTCTGATTTGCCAGTGCACAGCGATTGTCGAGGGTACGCGTACCTTCACATTCAGTGTTTACGATGAGGCTGGCGCTGCTTTCGAGCTTACTGCTAATGAAGAAATGTTCGTGACCATCGTTACTCGCGAATCCTTGGCTGGTCAGTAGGTAATACATGGCCAGGGTACGAACTCTTGCTCAGTTGCGGACCGAAACCCTCCAGAGGGCGAACATGGAAAATACCACGTTCGTCGATACAGCTCTGGGGGGCGAGGTCGACCGGTACATCAACGAGTCCATCTCGGAACTGTACGACCTCATCCTCGATGCAGCGGGGCAAGAGTTCTTCCTGACCAGACACGACATCACCACAGAGGCGGCCCGAGACGTCTACCACCTACCCAACGACTTCTACATCCTGAAGGGTGTCGACGTGAACTTGGGCGGCACGTCCCCCGTTCCAATCCGGCCCTACATGTTCGACGAGAGGTTTGATAACCAGCATGTGACGGCAACTTGGGCGGAGGCAGCTAGGTACAGGCTCTTGGGTTTCAATGCTGGGAGCATGTCCAACACAGACTTCGGGACAGGCCCCCTCCCGGGTGTTGAGATGGGGACTATTGCAGCCCTCTTCGACATCGTTATCGGGGTGCCGAACCAGGAGTCCTTCTCTCTGGTCAACGCCTCGGATATATCGGCCTTCTACCCGGGCCAGGTCCTGACGTTCTCGGCTACATCTGGTGCAGCCCTCATCGGTGCTCCGGCCACAGCCACAGTCACAGAGGTGAGAACAGTCACGAACAGGGTTGTTACAGATACCGACCTAGCGACTATTCCCGCAGTGGTCAGTAATGTGGTCTCCTCGGGCCTCGTTGGTCAGTACAACGCTTCCATCAGGTTCGACCCGCCCCCCGGCTCAGTCCTGACGGCCACGGTTTGGTACATCCCCCACGCTCCTCAGCTAGTTACGGACGCTCAGGTCTGGAACGGCTTCAACGGCTGGGAGGAGTACGTAGTTATCGATTCCGCCATCAAGTGCATCGAGAAGGAGGAGGGCGACATCTCTGCTCTCCTCACGAGAAAGAACGGCTTAGAGCAGAGAATTAAAATGATGTCCCAGGCGAGAGACCAGGGATTTCCAGAGAGGATTACAGACGCTGGCGGTCTCGGCAGCAGAAGGTTCGGTCATTTTGGCTAATTCGAAATACGTACGCATCCAGACGGATAACGAGGCTGCGAACCGCATCCAAGATAACGTTGAAGAGGCCATCCCGCAGCAGTCAGATATCGGCAGGGGCTCCGCTCTCACAGGTCTGAACTTGGCCGCCGGAACGCACGAGGTCCCCCATAAACTTGGTAGACGGTCTATTGGCGGAACGGTTATCGGGAACGACAACGGGGGCGCCACAATCATAATCCAAGAGAGTGCCGTGGACCCAGAGAAGTTTGTGCGAATCACAGTAGCCGGCGGAACGGTAAACGCTAATTTCTGGGTTTTTTAGTGCCAAAACAATCCACAAGAGTACCGCTGCTTAAGAACGTGGTCCAAGTCTCCCTAGAGGGCGGCATGGATACGAAGCTAGACGAGCATCTGGTGGAGTCTCCAGTTCTCTCTCTTGTGCGAGAAATGCAGTACGATAAGACCGGAAGTCTCAGCAAGAGAAACGGCTACGCTGCTGAGGTCACGGCAGGGTTCACTAATAACCCAACCGCGCACACCATCTTCGATCATGGCGGACAGCTTAGGGTAACTAACCAAGATAGCGTCCAGAGTCTGATTGAAGACGAGGGCCGGTGGAGGAACCACTCTAGCAATGGCAACGGCGGACTAGTCCCCGTCGACCTCAGTGTCAGAAGGCACATCGCCGCTAATTCTACACCTACCAGGTGCGACTCCAACGTAACACCTGAGTACGAGATGGTGGCGTGGACCGATACTCCGGACCCAACTGCCTTCGGCGAGGACACCTGGTATGCAGTTTACGAGAGGAGCACGGGGCAGCCTGTAATCCCGCCAACCGTTGTTACTGGTATGGGCCGCATGCCTCAGGTGCTGGTTCTGAACACTAGAACATTCGTACTAATCTCCTTGAACACCACTACGAACAACGTAACAGCTCTTTCAATCAACACCACCACGAACCCGTTCACGGTCAGCGCTACGTTTGTACTCCTGAACGCGGTCTTTGCTTTCGATGCTGACTCCACCAATACGGACTCGACCGGCGGAATCATAGCCATCAGGTCTCCCGGCGGCTCAGGGGCACTGACTGATTTGCATCTCTTCGATGCGGTGCCAGCTATCACAGCATCCAACCTTGCTCTGGCTGCTCATCACGAGGGAACCCAGGGCAGGACAATCTTCCACAACAGCATCACTAACGAGTACTGCTGTGGTGTATCGAAAGACCCAGCTGCTGCAGACGACCAGGTCTGGACCTTCACTGTAAACGAGACGACTCTGGCTGTAACAACTGGTCCAAGCCCTATCTACAACTGGCTCAATACTGCTCTGGTCTACGAGGGTGCTTCGTACATCACGATAACCACTCGCGGTGTTACTGGCACCATGCTCATCGCCAGCTCTGGACTAGAGGAGGACTTCCTTTTCCCCACAGGAGAAGACAGGTTCTACGCTCAAACCCAGTGGGCAGACCTTACAACCGCTGGTGTCTTGGTAGCTGGCACAGTAGGCCTTTGGCACAACGCGTACCTCGCAACCAAGGCATTCCAGCCGGACGACTACGGTGCTGTGTTTGGCCTGAGGACAAACCGCTCTGGCTCGCTGGTAAACAGAGCTGTCAGTGTGGACCACGAGACTCCAGCCGCAGTCTTCGTGATGCCTTACACCAGGACTGTCGGGGCAACCACTACTAACTACCTGAAGCCTGTGGCCAGGTTCCAGCAGGACAGGCTAAGCCTCGTAGATAACTGGGTCGACACGCTCAACTGCCCCGACAACTTCCAGTTTAGCCCTCCGAGGGTATCCAGCACAGATAACATCAACTGGGTGTTCAACAGGATATACTCAATCAAGTATTCCGACAGGCACGGGGACGACATTTACCTAGACGACCACACGGACGGCATAGTCTCCTACGACATGCAGTGGCAGCCTCTTCTCCCCTCTAAGATGCTCCAGTCATCTGGTCTGACTGTATCGAGCGGTGCGGTGGCAGGTCAGTTCGACGGGGATGTGTGGAGCGAGATTATCCCCCACACTGCTCCTGAAATAATCGAGTTCAACATTGTAGGCGGAGTTGGCGTTACGCCCGGGAGATACGAGGGCATAGCTGTCTTCGTCTTCATCGATAGCCACGGCAACGAGCACAGGAGCGCCCCTAGCAGGCCCAGGGTAATCGACACAACTGGCGGCGCCGTCTCAGACATCACATTCATAGCCCTGCACCCTTCCCTCCCCACTGCATTCAATCCAGATGTGAAGTCCCTGTTCATAGAGCTCTACATGACGGCCGCAGACGGGGCTATCCACTATTACACGCTGAGGGAGCCGGCCTTCGGGCCTGACGCTATAAGTGCTGTCCCTGGAAGGGTGTCCCTACAGGTCGACTTCCCCACGTTTGTCGGAGCGCCAGCCGTTAGTCTCCTCACCGATAATCCAATCCTGTACACGACAGGCGGCATCCTGGGAAACCTCCAACCTCCAGCTGCTATCGACGTAGCTACGGTCAACGGTAGGGTTTGGGTAGCCTCTGCTGAAACGGGAACATCGGTATGGTTCTCCAAAATAAGCTCCCCAGCTCTCCCCCCTGAGTTCACTGGTGCGTTCGAGATATCGGTCCAAACAGATTCCGAGACCATCACAGCTCTGGGAGCCCTGGACGATAAGGTCCTCGTCTTCACATCATCTTCAATCTTCTACATTGCGGGGGCTGGGCCGAACGACGCTGGAGCCGGGCAGTCGCTGGTGGGGCCCAAGCTAATCTCTGGCGATGTTGGCTGTGTCAGCCGCAGCTCAGTTATCTCGGGGCCGTTCGGAGTGATGTTCCAATCTGAGAAGGGCATCTACAACATCGACCGAGGCTTGAACGTCAACTACATCGGCGCTCCAGTCGAGGACTTCTTCGCTAATGCTGTGGCTGGCCAGGATATCCTAATCAACTCTGCTGTGCTCTTGGATAAGCAGAATCAGGTTAGGTTCGGGATGCAGGGCGCCCTTACCAACGTGACCCTGACCTACGACTACTACCACGGAGCTTGGTCAATCTTCTTTGACCCGAGCACTACCAGCATGGGACAAACCCGCTCGGCGTGCAGCCATGACAATCTATACTCTGTTATCCTGGATAGCCCGTTCGACGTCGCGTCGGAATCAGAAGGTCTCCCCACGGACTTGACCAACCATATCCCTACTTTTGCTAGGACTGCCTGGTTGAAGCTGGCAGGGCTCCAGGGTTTCCAGAGGATTTGGCGAGCGTATACTTTAGGTCGCCACTCAACTGGCGACGTGCGGGTTACTCTAGAGTTTGAGTATCAGGATACGACCGGGGCCCAGGTTTCCGATTGGACGGAGGCGGAGGTCCAGGCCTTAGGGTTCCTCTCCGGTCTCCCGACATTCGGGGACCCGATGCAGCTCTCGGTCCACGTGGGTAGGCAGAAATCACAATCTATGAGGATGACGGTCGAAGAGGTCGTCATTGCTCCAGGGTCACCACCGACCAACGGCTCAGGACTCGTCCTTACCGGGATTGGCCTGGAGGTTGGTATGAAAGAAGGGCTTCACAAGCTCAACGAAGCGGGAGCCAAGAGATGAGGGAATCATGCCAATAGGTGCAATTATTTCAGGGCTAGTCGCGGTTGGGACAGCCGTAGGGTCTCACTTTGCGAGGCAGGGAGCGGAGGCACGCGCAAAGAAGGACACCCGGCAGCTCCTGCAGCAGCAGAGAGAGGCAGACCTTTCAGCAGCCCAAGCTATTGGGGCCAGGGCAGGAGTTTCTCCTTCTCTAGCGGCAAGGCAGGCTCAGGGAGCGGTGGCAGCAGCTGGTCCGAGTAGGATTGCAGCAGCTCAGCAGGCTCAGCTAGGCCGACTCCAGCTAGCCGAGCAACAACTGCAGAATACGCAGAGAATCATTGGAGCAGGGGCATCGGCCGTCGGAGCTGGGATTGCACAGTCTACCGCAAGTTCTGATGCGGCCGACTCAACCACGGGGGCCTTATCTGAGCAGGACCAACAGCTCAGCAATGCAATCAGCAGCTCACTGAGCCGTGACACCGGCCTGACCGAGGGAAACCAGTTCCTGAACAGGCCTCCAGGGCAATTGGGGGGAGGGGTCCCAACCCAGCAACCAGCAGCCCAACCGGCAGCAACTAATGCCCCCACGGGAGCCCCCGTTGCTCCAGTTGAGCAGGCGGCTCCGGCCCAGGCTTCTCCGCAGTCTCCCCCAGTCTCAGCTGCAGTGATTCCCCAGGTCCAGCCCCCAGCGGTCCCGGCCCAACAGCTCCAGACTCAGCCCCAGGCCGTACCTACCCAGCCAGCCCAAGAAGGGCAGCCGTTAGACCAGCCCCTAAGCCAAACCGTGGCTAGGCAGGCCCCTGTCCAACCACAAGCCGCGGCGCCCCAGAGGGCTAGCATCAGAGTCCAGCAGGTCGAGCAGCAGATTCGACAGGCATTGCAGCAGTCCGAGGGGCTGACGCGCAGAATCGACGAGCCTGCAGCCGAAAGACGCGACCCAGTGGCCCAACTAGCTCGGGCCAAGAACCTGGACGCAGAAGGTCTCGAAGATTTGAGGGCAGCGTCTCGGTTCCTAGCTAGACCGGGCAGCGCCTTCGACACCGCCGCTAAGACCATCCTCTCGGACCTAGGCTTCAGCGACGAAGAGATTCAGCGCCTGGTGCAGAGGTCCAGCCGAGGAGAATCCTAATGCCGGGACCCAACGAAGTCGGCCCAGGGCCCGTCATAGAGGGCCAGGAGACCACCGTAGTCGAGTCCGAGGACGGCCAGAGGTTCGTTATACCCACAGCTACCGCGCAAGCCTTACAGGGGAACCTGGGGGCCTCGCAGGACCAGTTGGTAAGCGATACGGCCCGGACTATAGCCCTAAGCGAAGAGGCTGGGATTAGCGCAGAGGATGTACGCGGGACACCCGGAGGGCTTGTCGGAGCTGGAGACGTCTCCGGAGGGTTCGCGCAGCCTGGTCCCGGGTTGCAGGCTCAGGACGTATTCGCTCCACCCGAGCAACCCCTACTCGCAACCAACGAAGACGAGATACCCGCCGGAGCCACGCCTGCACCAGCCGATGGCATCGTCACCGACTTCCGTACGTTCGACCCAGGAATCGTCCCTTCTAGGCCAGAGTCCCAGGGAGGAGCGGTTAGGGGCAGGCAGCGGCCCGCCACAGCTTCTGGGCCATCTTCGAACGTCACCAACGAGCAGCGCCAGAAAGACGAGACGGCCGACATTAACGCTCTACTAGGTGTTGGTGGAGATGCTGATGCTGCCACCTTTAGCGTTGACCCTGGAGGCGTGGGAATCGTAGACCCTAACTTCCCTAACCTCCCGTTCGACTTGGGGGCTCCGGAAGCAGGACCTGGGCGCAGAGGAGGCGCGGGCGGTCCTCGGATGACAACTACGGTGACCATGGAAGAGTTCATCTCTGGCCATGTCCCGCCGGAGCTAGAGGCTGAGAGGTCGACCTTGGCCGAGCTGGCAATCCAACAGAAGGACGACCTGGTAAACAACCTCGCAACTAGGGACGCTCAGCTATCCGCTGTCCACGCTGACACCGCAAGGGCAATGCTTGAAGACGAGCAGATCATGCAGGGCATTGTGGACGAGAGCTTCCAGAAGATGCGGGGGTACTGGGAAGAGGTCCAGGCACTAAATAGAGAAGTCTCAGCCAGAGAGATTGACCCTAACCGGTTCTTCTCGAGCCGAGGTTCCGGGGCCAGGATTGGTGCGTCCATAGCTGTAGCACTTGGTGAGTTTGGCAGAGGCCTGACGGGTGTTGGCTCGAACGCGGCCCTTAGTATTATCGATAACGCTATAGCCAGAGACATCGACGCACAGAAGGCTAACATCATCAACGCTAGGGCTGGAGTCACGACTGCCAGAAACATCCTTGGCGACCTGATTCGCATTACCGGGGACGAGACCAAGGCTAGAGCCATGCTGACTGACATGCATCGGCAGAGAGCCTTGGAGGACATCGAAGCACGCAAACTGCGTTCCTCATCCGATGCCGAGAGGCAGGCTTGGGAGATAATGCAGACTCAGATGCGCCAAGCTCAAAACCAGGCACGAATCGAGGCAGCTCGGGCTACAGGCGCAGTCCATATCTCAGAGACGATTAGTAGCGTGAGACAAGTCTCCCAGAGGAACCTAGACGCGGAGATGGCCCTAAGGAGGCTGGTGTCTCGTGAAGGCCCAGGAGCGCTGGAGCAAGCGGGCGTAGAAGCGGCGGCAGCCCAGCCCAGAAGAGCAAGAAGGGGCGGTGGAACTGGCACAACGACAGGACAGCCCCAGACTCAGGAAGAGAGGCAGCGACCAGCCAGAACTACAGCTGTAGGAAGCGACCAGGTTCAGTCATACAGCCCGAGGGACAGCGTCGCCGGGTTCGAGGGTTCGAGGGTTCGCCGGCATTTGAGTGACGTATCCGTGAGCCGGGACAGCCAGGGGAGGCCCCTGCCCCCGAACAACATCCACCTCACCCGTCTCCTGTCCATGAACGAAGATAACATGAGTGTCCAAAGAACTTGGACCCCTGGGCCGAACTCTACGGCGACGAACACAGCCGGAGAAGATGTCTACGTATTCCATGATTTCCGCAGAGTCCCCGACTTCCTGACTAGGCCAGAACAAGCGATAGCACTTTCAAATAGGGCGCAGACTGTCCTCAACCATCGATTTAACGAAGAAGCTATGGCGGTGGTCAACTCATCTCCGGCAAGCAAGCGAGCCTTTGAGGAGATGAAAACTAAGGTTGCCCAAATCAAGGACATCATGGAATCGCTGCAAAGGCTTGCCGCGAGGACCGAAAGCGAGGACTTCTTCGAGAGCCTGGGCATATCTGGCGGTGAGAACATATCGTTTACCCGATTCAACCAGATCCTCCTGGCCAGAGGCCTAGGTCTGGGAGCGCTGAACGGCCCCGACCTGGAACTAGTCGAGTCTCTGGTGCCTAATATCAACAGCTTCGATATGAGAGACGACGCTGCAGCATCCCTGAGGGCAACCTCCAACCTAATAGGTAGGGAAGCGGCTTCTCTGATTCAGTCCAGAGGAGGGGTTCCAACACGTAGACTGGGCCTACAGAACGCGGTCCGTAACAGCCGGGCAAGGATTGCACCCTGATGCCAGACCCCACATACATTGTCATAAACGCAGACGGCGACGAGGAAGTTGTCGACCTAGGCAATGATGGGGAATTCGAGCAGCGCCTGTTCCAGATGGGCCAAGCACCGAAGGACCCCGACCAGCCGATAGAGATTGTCTACACCGGCGACGACGGGAACATGCAGCACGATGTAGTAAGAGCAGGCGATATCGCCAACATTCGTGACTTGGCTCAACAGGGCAACAGGAGCCTCAGGATACTTACTGGGAACGCGGAGATACAGCCCTTGGCGGGCCAAATATTCGCTAGAGACGACAAGGAGTCGACCCGAAGAGTTCTAGCAAACAACTACAGGGGCACGGCTCTCTTCAACGCTGCCGCCAATACCCTAAGCTTTGGTCTCTCTGGCGCTGCTCAGGAAGCCATCAGGCCTGGAACAAGACGGACATCCGGGATGGTAGCGGAGAACGTTCCAGGGTTTACCAGGATAGGAATGACCGCGGGGGTATTCGGCCCACTCCTCTTGCCAGGTGGGCAAGGCGGGCTATTGCGCCAGGCGTTCAGGGCAGCGGGTCCAGCTGGGTTAGCGCGAACCATTGCCCCCAGCGCGGAGCGGTTCTTCGCGGGACAGATTTCTAGGACTTTAGGCTTGAGCGAGCGCGGTTCGAGGGTAGCTGGAGTCATCGGCAGGGAAGCCACGGAGGGTATCGTAGCCTCTGCAGCCATGAACCACGCTGTCTCTCAAATCACTAATACAGAGCTGACGGCTGAGAGGGTGTTCTCCGATGCTGGCATGGGCATGGTCCTAGGCCTGGGCCTGCAGGGGGTTGTCACTGGGGGCCGAGCCTTGGTGAACCGCATGTCCATGACACCGGGGACCAGGTTGGTATCTGGCTCTAGGATTGATGCAGCTGAACAGAGCATTGTTCGGCAGACCCCAACCGAACTGGGCGAGACCCTGCTTAGAAGCCCGGACGCTCCTCAACTTCGCATGATGGATACCAACACAAGGGCCAGCCTCATCAGAAGCCCGGAAAGTATGGTGCGGGCCGCTGACGATATAGCTACGAATATCAAGGCCGCCACAGACGAGTTCTCGAGCTACGCCAGGACCGTGCGGGACTACGACAGCCTAGCCCCCCAGTTCGCCAAAGCCCTCGGGGACGTACCAAGGGAAGTGGTCGCTGCCGCATCTGACAACGCAGCGCAGAGAATCCGTGTAGCGGTGACCCAGGCCCTAGATAACAATGCGTTCAAGGGATCGAGCGATTTGCTGGGGAAGACCCTGGGTGTAGTCGAAGGCAGGGCTGCGGCCATAAGAGGTGGGACCCCGGCCCAGATGCACAGGCAGCTTGTTGGCCTAAGCGACGACTTGGGAGTTGCTGCAGCAAAAGAGAGCGACGCATCCGGTTTCCTACACGAGCAGCGGACCCTCCTCAACGCCGCACTTGGCGACGAGAATGCATTCGGAAGAGCTGGCACCATCTTCTCCAAGAGAAACGCCGTACTTGACACGGAAGTCGGGATACTAAAGGCATCTTCGGATATCGGCGGGACAGAGTCTGGTCCAGTAGTCACATCTGGTCGGCTCAGGGATGCATTCAAGGACTTCGAGGAACCTCGCGGCGACATCACCGTGGACAGGCTAAGAGAGATAACGAAGAATCTCGAGGACCATTCAGCGGACGCAAGCAATCTAGGGATACCGACCAGCCTAGGTAAGGCTACCGAGGGGCTGACCCAGTCTATAGAGAGGCATGCCCTGGACATTAACCGCAGGGCTCAGTTCAACCGTGCAGTGAAGGCTGAGGCTGAGGCCACAAGTCTACCTCAAATCCTGGCCAGGAACGTATCCCCGGCACTTGGGGCTGTGGTTGGTAACATGGCTGGAGGCGGGTTGGGCGGCCTAGCAGGTGGGGCTGCCGTTACTGCACTTAAGTTCGCAGCTAACCCAGCTAAAACCTGGGAGAAGATTCTGGAGTGGGAGAAGGTCCTGAGGAGGGTCGGCGGTAGGATGGAGAAAGCCTCCCTAGCCCTCAAGAAGTCTATCGAATCTGGAGAGCGCTCGCTAGGTAGACTCGGCAGACCGTCAGTTACAGCAACAGCGACCCCTCTAGTCGCCGCGCTCCGCAACCCAGCTACGAGGCAAGAGGCCTTCGTGGAGCTCGCCGACGAAATCATGGAACTAAGTGCTAACCCTGAGCTTCTCATCAACAGGCTCGGTGCGACGACAGAGAGCCTGGACCTACTGGACGAGAGCGTTTCGCAGTATTCTCAGGAGGTGGCAGTGGGTAGCTTGTTCTATCTTGCCGGGGTGCTCCCCCCTGTAGTCATGGACCCGCTGTTTCCTAACCAGGTAATGGTTCCCCCGTCAGCTACAGACATGGACGAGTTCACTGACAAGGTGGCAGCGCTAGAAGACCCCGTATCAGTATACGAGGACATCGCATCCGGAATCCCCAATGCGTCCGGGATGGAGGCCGTGAGGTCAGTCCTACCGTCGATGCACAACGAGATGAGAATGCAGGCAATGGAGGTCCTAACTGAGGTTGCCAGTGCCGGCGGGACAGTTTCGTACCAAAGTAGAATCCAGCTCGGGCAGGCGTTCGGCCTGGATATCGACCCAACACTCTCAGGCCAGTTCGTACAAGCTATGCAGTCCACGGCTGCGCAGACTGAGCAGCAAGCTCAGGCCTCAGGGATAACTGGCCCACGTCCAGCCTCTAGGCCCTTAGGCCTCGCATCGGCTACACTTACACAATCTCAGTCCGTCGAGGAGGGACTCTGACATGAGCAGACGAGGAAACATCGGTGCCGGTGGTGCCGGAGCCGCAGCGGGTATAACTAACGGCGGTGTAGTAGGCGTCGTGCTCCTCCAACCAGCAGCAAGGACTACCTTCGCCACTATTGCGGGTGCACTCGCAGCAGCAGCCGGAGGAGATACGGTAAAGGTCGGTCCCGGGACTTACCCTGAGTCGGTGACAGTCCCTGCCTCGGTCAACCTGGAATCTGATGCGTGGGCATCCATCACAGGTGCTGCGCCAGGCGGAACCCGGGTCACCCTGTCCCTAAACTCAACCATACGTGGATTTTCGGTAACCCTCCCTAACGACGCTGCCGGTGGCATTGTCACCTCCGCTGCTTCGGCGACGGTCACTGATTGTAGACTCATCGGAACCGGGGTCCTGGGTACCGGCATCGCTAACCTCGGAGCCGGGACACTAGCCTGCCGAGATATCCAGTACATGTCCGGAACCTGCGACAACGTAATGGCTACAGTCGTCGGCGGCGGGCTCCTGATTATCGATGGCCTGTTCGTAGCTGTGGGAACTATCGGCTCTGCAGTCCTCGTGAACAACTCTGGCTCGGTCCATGCGCACTCAGTTCAGATTGGCCCAGTAACAGGTACCATCACCAACGGCTTTGAGTGCGGCCCGGGTCAGCTTACAGTCTCAGACGCTACGATCGAGGGTTGCACCAACGGCATCAGCATCATCGACAACAGTGCAATCGTCCACTTGTCCGCCGTACACATCGACAACTCGGTAACCAACGACATCCTGGTAGACCCTGTGCTTGTCTCAGGTACTTACCACGCCGTCGGATGCTCGTACCAAGAGTCGATGATTTCAGCTCCTACTGCCTGGAAGACCGGCGCAACTATCATAGCCAACTACCAGGATGAATTTGCCGAGGACCAAGCTTTCAAGTGCCAGTCGGAGCTCCACGTCGGAAGCCCAGAGAAGGGCACGGAGGCTGTGTTCGGAGAGGGGGACTCCTACACTCGAGAGATGGTCGTCCTGACAACCGATGGGACTGCTGGCGTCGGCGACGGTGCCGGGTTCGTAGACGAGTCAGCTGCGGCCTCTAGCCCTACGGGTTCGACCCTTTCCTTCCAGGGGCTCGGGGCCAACCACTCCATCCTATTCTGCACAACCCTCCAAGACATCGTAGGCCTGAAAAAACATTGGGGCCTCAAGGTGCTCCAGACCGTAGCGGCGAACATCGGCGGAGATTTCGTTTGGGAACTCTGGGACGGGGCAGCCTGGACTCCATTCGGCGTACTATCCACCCACTCAGACTTATTCCACCGTTACGCCAACGAAGTCCTAATCCGGACCAATACATCAGAACAGATCAGGTACGGAGTAGACTCTAACGCAGCCTGGGCTACGAAGAACATCAACGGGACCACGGGTTACTGGTCAAGACTACGGAACCAGAACATTCTGACTACGGCCCCTGTATTCCAGCAGTTCAAGCTCCACTCATCTAGGACCGAACTCAACGCGGACGGGACCCAAGAGTACTTCGGCAACGCTAGGTTCAAGAGGACCATCCAGTCCACAGGCAACGTCTTCGGGGAATCTGGAGCAGTAGCCGACGCTAACCCAACCATTGGCTCCGGCGGAGTCCCGACTGGCTGGGCCCACATCATGAAGAACTCTAGACTGAACGGTTCGGGCGATGCCATATACGGCCAGTTCGATATCCCTCGGGGTCTAGACACCTCGTTCCCGCTGACTTTCGACTTCCACATGCTCCCAGCTACCGCACCCGGGGCTCCAGGGAATACGACTTGGATTCTCTCGGTACTCCCCATCGAGAGCGTGAATGTAATGGAGGCAGACCCGACAGGAGGGACTACCCCGATAACTAGGACCATAGCCCAAACCGAGGTCATCACATCCAAGGTGGCCACCCTCTCGGCTACTGTCCCAGTCCTGAGTACCGACCTGACTAGGATACAGGAAATCAACTTTGGGCTGTACGACATATCCGGCTACTATGAGTCGGACACTGTCTACTGGAGACTAGAGATGGACTCCGCAGGTGCCGCCCCTCCGGGTGCAGTAGATATAACTATGGCCGAGATATCCGGTGTATTCTGGACCAACGGCGAGAAACTTTAGGAGATAGGAACGATGTCGGGAAATACATTACTCAACTCAGAGGCATCTATTACGCCTCCAATCGAAACATACGTGAGGGCTTCGGCTGCGGCTGCTCAGTCCATGCTGTTGCCCGCTGAGTTCTCAAACCAATGGATAACTATCCAGGCGGAATCAGAGGACGTCTACATCAGCTTCACGCGTACTGCTACTGTCATCAGTAACCTGACGTTGTCCTTGGGTGGGGACCCCGTGCCTCTGCCTCTACTTAATGCTGGTTGCATTCGCATGGGCGCAGGGGAAGAACGGCACTTCGACCTCAAGATGCTCAAGTTTGGAGACGGAACGGGAGCGGCAGCAGAAGGTGTCTGGATTAATCACATCTCTCCGTTAGTTGGTGTCCTCCGTTTTTGGCGTTCAAGCGGACCGGTAAGGTAGGTAATAAATGTCCCGACGTTCTAGTTTAACAGGTGGCGGTGGCGGCGGTGGCGGCGCGGCTCAAGGGCTGACCCCGGCTATTGTCGTCGGGAACTCCGTGGTAGGTGACGTATTAGGCACAGACTGCGACTTCCTAGATGTAGGGGACGGTGTTCAGCTACAGGCTGCCCTAGCTACAGCCGGAGCCAACTTGGACGTTTGGGTCAGGCCGGGGACTTACGACCTTGGTGCAGGGGCAGCTACGTCTCCGTTGGTGGTTCCCAACAGCACAACCCTCCGTGGGGCCGGGACTCAGCAGACGTTCATCAGGACCAAGTCAACCGGCAACATGGGGGCACTGGGGCTGAACTCCGAGGCCACTGTGATGGACGTCGGGATTGAGGTAGCTAGGCCAACAGCCGGCCCTCCTGCTGGAGCCACGGCAGTAATAACCATGGCCAACGCAACTCGGTGTATCCGGGTCCAGGTCGAGTTCATAGGGGCACTGGGGTGGGACGCCACCGACGTAGGCGAGACAGCTCTTAGGTCTGTGTACGACTTCTCGTGCCCCAATAGCCCTGCATACCTGATGAACTGCACTTCGAATACAGCTACCAGCCGACAGGCCCCGTCGTTCGATACTCTGGTGCCCGGTACCGACTTCATCATGGTAACTGCCACAGGCCCGAACTCTCAGGTCATCATCGTAGACTGTGAACTGCGCGGTGGGGACATCGGTGTCAGCGTCGTCCAGACTGGGCTCCTCATCAGGGGAACCATCTTCAGAAATCTAAGAGAAGGCGTCCGAGCCCAGACTACTCAGAACCGGTTCGGCCTGTTCAATAGCGACATCAACGTGCAACAGAACTTGGCGACGATGCGCGGGGTAGTCCTGAACAACATTGATTTTGCCATCATCCAGGGGAACTACATTCAGGGTGAGGGCGGCATCGGAGTAGGACTAGAAGCCGTGGAGCTAGTCAACGGATGCGTGGGGTGCTCCATCAATGGCAACTTCATCTCTGACTGGGACCGGGCCATCAAGTTCTCCGCAGCTGGAGACGACGACAACGTAGCTACAGGCAACGTATTCAACACCATCACTCAAGCAGCCCCAGTAGAAGACCTCGGTGCCGGCAACGACGTGGCCCACAACATTGACAGGTAATAGAAATGGCAACCAAGTCACCGACCAACAATCACAACCACTGGGGTCAGTTTGCAGGAGCAGGAGCCTTCCCGGGCGTAGCTGCTCTACAGGACGGCCTGGAGGTGGGGGATACCGCCTACGACACCGTTGGTAACCTGCTGTACATCTGCACCAACGCAGGCGGTCCACCTGCTACCTGGGTAGCCCTGGCTGTCGCTGGCGGCGGCAACACTCTGCAGCAGGCCTATACTGCGGGTAACACGATTGCCAACGCTGTAGGTGTCTCAGTAGATATCAACGATTCGGTCGGTGCCATCGGCGCTGCCCTGGTGGACATCGACACCTCCGCCAACGGCTCGCTGAACCTCGAACTCAACGTTCTGGCAGGTAACACGGCAATCCAGATTACGGATTCGGGCGGCAACGCCACCATGGGAGCCGACGAACTGCGGGCTACCCAGGACTTCACGTTTATCACCCCTGCAGACACCACCGCGGCAGACTTCAGCCACATCACAGGGAACTCTTCTGCTTCTGGTTCCTCCGGCGGCAACATCTCCTTCACTACTGGTAACGCTACAGAGAATGCTACAGGCGGAACGTTCTCTGCTGGTACGGGCATCGGAGCCCCAGGCACAGCAGGCAACATACCCGGTGCCGGTGGACCAATCATCGCAACTAGCGGGGACGGCGGGGACATCGGAGTCAGCCTCGTAGGTCCAGGCGGGGCAGGCGGGGCGATATTCGTACTTGGCGGACAGGGCGGCGACGGGAACAACCTGACTGCCTCGGGCGCTGGTTCCGATATCACGATATCTGCGGGCGACGCTGGTCTAGACCTTACGGGCCCAGGTGCCAGGGGCGGAAATGTCACCATTTCTTCAGGTGCAGGCGACGGCTCGAACGCTGCTTCTGACTCTGGGAACGTATCCATACTGGGAGCAGACAACCCTAACGGCCAGGCTGGCGGGGCCATTCTCGCTATAGGTGGAGACTCCACATCTTCAGTAGGCGGCCTCGTAAAAGTCCAGGGCGGCAACGCTACGGCAGGTACGGCCGACGGGGGCAGCATCGACATTGATGGGGGCACGACAGCTGGTGGCCAGGGTGGCTCTATCCTGATGAACACCACGACTGGTGGCACGCTAACCGTGTCTACCTCCGGTCAGGCTACCATCACTACCAACAGTGCTGGCGCCCCTATTCAGCTCCGGACTATCACTTCGGACATCCTGATTGATGCTGGCGTTGGCGCTGCACCCGGAAACGTCACAGCCAGAACGTTCAACGGCAACGTAGCAATCACTGCAGGCGGTGCTGGTGTTACATCCTTGCTCACTACCACCGGAGCCGCGAGTTCCAACACGGTATCCACGACGGACGGTGCCGTAACCGTTACTGCTGGTGGTAACGCGAGGACCCTTACAGCGTCTACTACTGGAACCGGTAGCCCCGTAGCTGTCACCACAACAGACGGTAACATCAACATCAACGCCAACACCTTGGGCGCTGGTGGCACGTGTAACATCACGACCGACGTAAACATCGTCAATACGGCAACAGGCCAGTTCAACGTCACAGCCAACAACGGCATAAACATTGTCAACAATACGGCTGGCAACGTACTCATCGATTCCAACACCGGAACCCTAACGATGAGAGCTGATGCAGTAGGCTCGGCCGCAACTCTTCTCACTACCGATGCTGACCTTACAATCACGGCTGGTGGTAACGCGCGGACTCTAGGCCTAGCTACATCGGGTACGACATCTGGAATCGACCTAGCCACGGTAGACGGAGGTATCACCCTAGATGCTAACGGCGGTACAGCTGGCAACATCAGCATCACGGGCGAGAACAACGTAACCGTCCAAGCGGAAGACGACTCTACCGGCCTGAACGCTGGGGACATGACCGTAGGCCACGCGGTCGCGGCTGCCGCTGGTGCACTTACGGTTGGTGACACCGACATGAGGTCCACGGTTACGAACAACGCAGCCACTACCCTGACTAGCTGGGGAGACGCTCGGTTCGGAAACCTCCAGGCTGTAACTGGCGGCGGAGGCGGGTACGTTAGCGGCGACGTATACCTCGAATCCCTAGTGAACAACGCTACAGGCTCCACAGCAGGTGACGTTGTTGTCCGGTCCTCCTTCACCACCAACGGTGCCGAGGGTGCAGTAATCCTGTACGCGGGAGACACCGCTTCCCAGCCAGCCGCAGTCGCAGGCGAAATCAAGATGTTCACGGAGACCGGAGATATCGACGTAGACGCTGGAGGCGAGTTGACCCTCAAGTCCTCGAACGGCTCCCGGGTATTCGTCGAGCCCGCTACCGGAGGTAACATCGACCTCATCCCGCAAAACGGGAATATCAGGATACGGTGCACCAGCGGCGCGGGTAACGCGGCTGACCTGACCTCTCGCGGAACCATCGTCATTGAGACGGTGAACGCAGGCTCTGGCACAGGGGCCATGAACATAAATACCCTGGGGACAGCGCCAGTACTCACAATCAACTCCGCAGACGACATCGATATAGATGCTGGTGGCACCGGAAATATCACAGTAGACACGGTCAACGGCACCATCGACCTCAACGCACTAGGGGCTACAGGCACGGTAGATATAGATTCGGCGTCTACGACGAACATCACCTCTGGCGACCAGATGACCCTGAACACCACTGCTGGCGGTGCTCCGGGTACGATGAACATCCAAACCAACGGGGCCGCTGCTCTACTCTGGATTCAGACCACCGACGGTATCGTGAAACTGGACGCGAACGGCGCCAACGGGCAGATGGATATCAGCTCGACTCTGAACACCATCATTGCTGGTACCACTGGGGTAGCCGTTACAGCAGGAGGTACCTCAGCCCTGGACCTCAACGCTGGAATCATGACCATCGACACTACGGGTGGCGTGGGTTCCATGACGTTTACTACTGCTGGTTCCACGCCTGTGTTCCAGGTGAATTCAGCAGACGATATAGACCTGAACCTAGCCGGCACAGGCAACTTCTCGGTTGATACAGCAGATGGCTCCATCATCCTGACCGCTGTGGGTGCTGCTAACGGGGACATAACCCTTTCTGCTGCAGACATCACCACGATTACCAGCACAGACGCGGTCAACATCACGTCCACGGCCGGCAGCATCGACATCGACTCTAACAATGGGTCAGCAACCTTAGACGGTGATGCTAACGCTAGAGTTATTAGCAACACGTTGGTAACCCTAGACTCCAACGACAATATTGAAATCCAATCTGGTGATGCCGTTGGGCGGAACTTCACCAGGTTCGAAGATAGTGCTGCGAGAAGAGTTGCCCGCATCACCAGTATGGGCGACTACCTGAGGGAGACCCGGATCGAGATGTACGACCCGTGCATCGGTCAATTCAACTCTGACTGGTGGGAGCTAACAGACCCAACCTCTGGCACAGCAACCCAGGCTCCCAGTGCAGTCAGAGGAGCGGCTATCACGCTGGCCTCCCAGGGTAACGGTGACGGTGACGACGCTCTAATAACCATGGTCACGAACTCCGAATGGGTGAGCCGTGGCGGGGTGGGGCGGTTCCTGTGCCATCTAGCCGTCAACACTACTCTTACTAATACGGTTGTCAGGGTTGGCCTGGGCCAGACTCATCTTACGGCCAGCACCCACCACGCGCTGTTCACCTACGAGGCAACCGGCACGGTCTGGAACACTTCCACGAACGATGGTGGTGTCACCCCGTCAACCTCGACAGAGTCCACTCTTACTGTCGACCAGGTATATAAACTCGAGATTGTGATGGGAGCTTCTGACGTCCAGTACTGGATTGACGATGTCTTGGTTGAGACTGCGACCACCGACCTGCCAGGCTCCTCTACCCTACTGAAGCCGATGCTTTATGTGCAGAACTCAGGGGCTGCAGCCGCAAGAGACATCGACGTCTACAGCGTCTACGCATCCTGCGAGGTGGAGTAGAGGTGAACGACTGGGGGAAATACGAGAAGCTGGTCATCTTCCGACTAGACGAGATGAAGGAAGAACTGTGCCGCGTGCACCTGGAACTGCACAAAGTCAAAGTAGAGTTGACCTCAATCAAGGCTAAGGCCTCTCTCTGGGGCCTCGTCGCCGGCACCCTCCCTGCCACCGTTGCTATCGTCTGGCAGATACTAGCGTAATACCAGCTACTTAGCCGATTAGTACCTTCCTTACACACCTGCTATACTTTTCAGAGGAGGACAGGATATGTCTTTGAACTGGATGGGCGTCGTAATGTTGGGCCTAGTGGTTGCGGGAGTCGTCGGCTCCTTGGCCTTCGGTGCAAACGAGATTGCTGCTGCTCTTACCGGCGTTGTTGCTGGTGCCCTGAGCCCCAGTCCCCTCAAGTCCCCAGAGGAACCGTGAGGACCGTGGCCCTGACTCTGGCCGCTGTAGGTATGGTGGCGGGATGTGGCGCGAACGCTTCTCAGACTGTGCAGAGGGTACTCTCCACTACGGCCCTGGCTGTCGTCGAAGCTGACGGGATGGTGGCTCCCATGTACGAGGCCGCCCACGATGTAGCCCTAGAAGCATCGGAGACGCTCAGTGAATACGAGGAGAGGATGCGCCCGTGGACCAGGGTCGAGATGGCGTTTGTCAGCGCGAAGGATTCGCTCGTCGCAAGCCAGAGGAGCCTCGACTCCTACGGAGAGTTCCATGAAGGGGACATTATTGGTGGGCTCGCGTGTCTCGTGGGAGCCGTTTCTGCCATCGCCGAAGGACTTCGTGGTCTCGGCGTCCCCATCCCGGACCAGTTGGCTCAAGCCCTGGGGCTCCTCGGGCCTCTGGCCAGCGGGGAGTGCAACTGACATGGAAACATTTCTGGATATACTCAAGGCCATAGGTGCTCTCATCGGTATCGCTCGGACTACAGCAGAGGCCATCAAGGACGAGGCAGACGAGAAGGTAGACAAGATTCTCCCGTCCAAGTTCAAGATTGAGATGAAGGCTATTTTGGCCCGCATCGAAGCACTGGAGAAGTTCGCTGATGGGGGAGAAGAAGAGGACTGAAGTAGGCGCCGCATCGACTTTCGTGCCTCTCTACGGCTTCGCCAAGGGCAAGTTCAAAGCGAGGAGACACGATAATGTCGAAGCCATCGTCATCCACACAACCGGCTCAGGTCCTGTACGCAATGCTGGACCTGCCGGAGACCCGTTCCAGACAGCAGTTGACATGTACCGGGACGGCAGAGTCGGCCACTTCGGAGCCCATTTCGTTGTGGGGCAACGAGGAGAGTGCATCCAGATGGTGCCGATGGACTTTGGAGCATGGCATGTGGGTTCTAGCAGGCGGAACGCGTACGTAAGCCCAGACTGGAACGCGTCCAACAAGTACGGTTGGTGGTTCCAGCGATGGCCGGACTTCAAGTCTCCCCGGGAACTAGCTGAAGGACAGCTCTGGCGCACAGGGCGTCCTAATGATGTCACCGTGGGTATCGAGGTTGTCTGCCCGCGGACAATCTCTGCCCCATGGTCTGACAGATGCTGGAAGACACTGGTCGGTCTCTGCGAGGAGATATCTTCTTCGACTGGGGTCCGCCTCAGTAGAGAGAGGGTCATCACCCATTCAGATGCTGCACCCATATCCCGGACTACGTTCAAGGGTGCGCCCTGGGACCCTCCCCCCAGTAAGTGGAAGGGCTGGCAGTCGTTCGCACGCAGGGCTGGGCTACCTGAGATGTGCGGTTAGTTTCACGTGGAACGTATGTCAGTTCATCCCTGGCTTAGGCTTCGGTTCCTCTTGAGACCTTAGGCCGTAAACAACCTGCTCAATAAGTTTCGCAGCCGCTTCTTGGTCCTCTGAATTGGAGATGTACATCGCCACCAGAGTCCCGTAGGCGAGACCAACCCCAACCCAGAAGGTATTCGCATCCCTCTCATGCTGCTCCTCCTCCTCCTCCTGCTCTAGGACTAGGTCGTTGAGAGGGACGATGAGCCCCTCGGCTACCTTTATCTCTTCCTCGGTGAATGTCTCTGTTGCGTCAATCAGAGTGAACTTCGGGCTCCTCATCTTTCTTCTCCCCTTCTTCTGCAGCCTTCTTGATACATCCACCGCAGAATAGTTTGCTCCCGTCGTCGTTGGCAGCCCAGGCCACGGGGGCGAGTCCCATGTTAGGGGTCCGGTAGTCCTGTGCCTGCCCGCACTCGTCGCAAATAGCAGTCTGAATATTTAGTAGTCCCATGTCTTCACTCCAGTATTCTTCTAGCCCTGAGTACTGACCTGACGTACCCGTTTACCTGACACTCGCCTGTATTGTAGTAGCCGATAGCCTCGGCCTCGGACCCGCAGAACGTAATCATTTCCGCCAGCCGCTCCGCTGCTTTCATGATGGGTTCGTCCTGGCAGGCTCCCGTCGTAGCTAGGCACTCTATTGTATGCGCCCCGTCCACCCCGAACCTCAGTTCAGGGAACCAGCGTGGTACCAGCTGCATGATGGACACAGCTCCAGACCTAGAGATTGCATCGGGGCTGAACCGGGACTCGACCATAGCAATGGCTGCCAGGGTCTCTGCCCTGACTTCGTAAGTACCGGAGGCCATGTAGAACCAGTCGACGAATTCCATAAGCCGAGTCCTACACAGCCTCCAAGTATCAGAAGCACCAGCGCCCTGACGACAATGTCTAGGTGGCTCCGGACCGACGGATATCATCTCCTCGATTCTCTGGACCATCTCTTCTTGTGCTTCCCCCTGGGCTGAACAGTCAGACGCCACAAGGAAAACGCCTGCACAACCGAGCACCAAAGACAGCACGAAGTAATCACTGGCATCCTTCATCCTCATTGTTCTTCCTCCCCTGAGACCACATCATATCTCCGTGTCTAATTCTAAGGGTCGCCCCTCTCTGGTGCTCGTAATCTTAACCCTGTGTCCGTAAAACCCGTTTTGTTCGTTGTAGATTACAAACTGAAGGGTACCCCTGTCCGTTTCGAAGTTGACAAATACTGCACCATCGTCCCATCTAAACTCAGACCCGTCGGATTTCTTCCAATGGGGGAGCCGGTAAGACTTGTAAGCATCGTCGACTATTTCTACCGACAGCAGGTCTGCTCCCACGAACCCGCCAGGGTCATCCTCTGACCAGAAGTATCCCCATTCTTCGCAGCAGTCTTGGTCAGTACTGATGAGCATTAGGATTCTCCCCTCTGTTGTTATGACTCGGTAGCCAGAAAAACAAGCAAGGTGTGGACTCCTAGTGTTAGGCTCGCTCGCTTCCTCTATGCGGCATATCTGTTCAGTTATCTCCACTCTCCATCTCCGCCCTTCCCCCCAGATATCTTCGCTGTAGGGCACCCGGCCATCTTCTTGAGGACGGCCTTCAGGGTAAGATAGCCCCTCAGGTCCAGCTCTGCGTCTTCATCCCCCGAGCCGTCCCCCCTCAGAATCCTACTCAGCTTGTCATCAATCCTGACGTTGAGCTGTTCCTCCACTGAGGCCTTGGAAAAGATACGGAGGGGCTCCAAGGCCGAGTTCCCGTAGGCTCTGTTCTTAGCTACGAGCATGTCGGACAGTTCAGAGCAGACCTCCCTGATTGCATTGATTACGATGTCCTCGGCCATGGTCCCCTACTCCTTATCGTATGCTTTGAGTACTTGGATAGCTGAAACCAGGACCTCGATGTCGTGCGCCATGTCGTCAGCGTCGCAGGCCATCATCACTGACCTACGGTTGAGCTCTTCACGAGACTTCCTCATGGCTTCGAGCTCTGCGGTCCACGTCTTGATTACGCTAGAGTGGTTCACTGGACTCCTTCAGTTCCTTCAGGCTAAGGTGCTTTGAAGCCAGACCGAAGAGTACAAGCTCGATTTCTTTACTGGGGGTAGAGTCCACCTCTACCCAGGACTCTTCTCCTAAGGAGTCAGCCACTTTCTCCTCGATGGTGAAGGTGACGTCCCGGCTGTCAGGAACTTCGTAATCGGCCACGACGCTGGCCACCACTCTCAACTTGTCCCTGTATCTGAGGATTACCTCGCCAGGGCTGTCCAGCTTATCCCACGACTCATTCCTGGAATGGTACGTATAAGCCGACATCAGAACGGGACCTCTTCATCAGAGAAGTCCGACTTGGTCTGCGGCTTGCCTTTAGGTGGAGCCTCCTGCCCAATGATGGGGGAGATATCCTTCAGATACTTAGCCATCTCTGCGTACTCTTGCAGCTTGTCTGCGGGGAACCGTTCTCCCTGGGATAGGCCGGGCACCGCGTACTTCTTGTTCGAGGCCAGGACCAGCTCGATCTTCGCCGCCCACATGAACAGTGGCCAGTTCCCCATGCGACCTTCCATAGGTCTACGGTTGAGATGGTACTTGTTGAGGTAAGCAACCAGGGGAGGGACGGCAGTCTTCCGGTGGCGGATAATAAACGGAGACCCCTCGTCCAGGTCGAAACCCGTAATGTTGTAGACGATGGAGCAGAGCTGACGCTTGCGTCCTGTGGTCTCGTCCATCCTCCACTGCGACTCGGGGCATCCTGCGCAGGTACGTAGCACGCCGTCGTGGGCCACCCCGTCGGTTCTGTTCTGACTCCGGCACAGAGTCTTGGTGCCCTCGCCCTCTGTGTACTCCCTCCACTCGTTAGTCTTGTGGAGGTACAGGAGGACAGCATTTATGCTGGGCTTCATTTCCTCGGTCACTGTATTGAAGAACTGGTCGGGCTTTTGGCCTGCCATGTTCCAGACCATCGAGGGAATCTTTACTTCCTCTGCACCTACTTCGTCCAGACCGTCGGTCTCCATGTCCAGGCCTGCTAGTGCTTGCTCTCCTGCTACTGCTAGTTCGTTCGTCATCCTCGTGTCCTCCGTTGCATTAGATGTCGTCTAGACCCGAGAGGTCTATCCCCTCGAGAGAATCGTTTGCTCTGTCTTGCTCGTCCCCGCCCATGCTCAGTCCTTCAGTAAAACACTGAGGTCTGAAGCCACAGCCTCCGCACTTCTCCGACATGCTATCTGGGAAGTGCCCGTTCCGAACCATCTGCACCATGCGGGAGCAAGAGAGTTCTAGTCTCTTGAGCCTCTCCAGAGAGAACTGGCCCTCGTACCAGGCCGGCCCCTTCTGGTCCCCCGGCTTCGGATAGGCCACACCACCCATCGGAACGCCCCAGTGCTCTGCCTCTTCCTGAGTCCATATCTTCTTACGCGACCCCTTAGTGTACGCCAGCATGTCCTGGGTTTGAACGATATACATCTTGTCCGGATGCGCGGAGACCCTCTTGCCGTCCTCGAACTCTCCGAAAGCTACAGCGTGAGCGTAGATGCCCAGTTGGTACCCGTGGTCCCTGACTATCTTGCTGATGGCCTTGGCCCCCGTCTTCCAGTCGGCCAGGACCAACCTGCCGCCACGGTCTCGGTACAAGATGTCCAGGGTACCCCGGAACCAGAAGCCGCCGATGCAGGTAGTAAACGAGGACTCGGTCAGGACTATCTCCTCTGCCCTCTCTGCCATGTCATCAACGACAGCTGCAGCCATCCGGGCGCCCTTGTCTACCTCGAGCTCGGCCCTCGCGTCCTTCCAGTCTATCGGCTTGTTTCCCCGTTCCGCCTCGAGTCCCTCTAAGACCATGTAGGTGTATTCCTCATGTGTAGGGGGGTGACCAGACTTGAGGGTTACTTCTATTGCGTGGTGGACCGCGGTGCCCATAGTCCTACGCCAGGGTACAGAAAACGGGTCTCGGTCGACTCCGTCCTTCGTGTACTTGAACTTACGAGGACAGCCGTAGGGGCCGATGAGATTCCCGAAGTCGGACTGCCGGGCCGGGTCTTCCTTAGTTGCCCACTTTGTACAGTCCCAGGTCATCTCAACTCCTCGGCTAGCTTTTCCATATATTTCGTGGACTCTTGCTCATCGTAGAAGTTTACAGTGTAGTCCTCCCTTGCCGTCGCCACGATTACCTGCCAGGTCCCACGGCCAAACTCTTTTGACGAGACCATCAGGATATCCGCCCTCCGGATTATGGATATACTATCTTCCGTGCGGAGGAGTAAGAACTCGCGAGGCTCACTCATGGCATCCCCCACAACATTTCTTATCTGCTGCACCGTACAGGCCGATACGGACCATAGCTGCGGCCATCTCCATAGCTACAGCTCTACGGTCAGTCTCCTCGTCCAGGTCCCTGCCTCTACACTTTGACTCGAGTAGTTGGTCGAACTGTCTGAACAACCTCTCAGTCATTAGCATCTGACTCTCGTGGTCCACCGTTAAACCTTGGCTACCACGAAGTTGGTCTCGCTCTTGCCAGCGACGCAGTCAATTGCACCGTGGTAAAATGACCTAGCTGCTTCCTCGTCACGGAACCTCTCCGTCAACGGCGCCTCTCCTTCCGTGGTCCAGATCTCTACCCGGTCTCCCTTGTACGACATTGACGTAACCTTGTCCGCGAACACCAGGACGGCCCTGCCTTCATCAATCACTTTTATGTATCTTCTCTTGCTCATGGAACTCCTCCTCTACTTCATTTAGTAAAGAGCGCATCTTCCTCAGGGTCCGCGCGAACTGCTTTTCGTTCCCTATGTTCCTGCAGGTCTTGGCGTCGGAGCAGAGCCACTGCAGCATTGTGAGTTTCCGGACTCCCCCTTGACCAACCATGTCCACACTTATAAATCGTCCTTGACAGTAGTGCAAGGGAGATTTATATCTTTCTCATGTCCGATGTCGTTTTTAGAGTTTGGTTCGAAGAGAGGTACCGCAGACAGGGGGAGAAGAAGTCTACTGCCCTGCAGCGCTTCTCCCTAGATGCGGGGGTCGCGTATCCAACAGCGTACAAGCTCCACCGGGGCCAGCGGGTCCGGATACCCATAGCTGAGAGGGTCCGAGACTTCACGGAGGGGGCTGTACCTACAGAGTCCATGCTCGCCCTGGGGAAGACGTGATTGGTCGGGAAGCGGCGGATGAGAGCGTCGTAGACATCATCGACTATTGCCAGGCCCGCTTGGAGCGTGAGCACACCGGCGACCCCCCTTGCCCCGCTCGAATAAATGCTTTGAGCAGGCTGGAGGAAGCCAAGTTCTGGTTACGCGTGTGGCTTGGCTCGAATGGAGATTGAGACCCTATACGAGTCGGGGGCCAGAGTTGTCGTGGTCTACGATGTCCGTTTGCTGCCCCCGGAGGAACGCAGGAGGGCCGCGAAGAGATGGTTGCAGGCTAGGAGGCGGGCCGCAGAGGGAGCCCCTGAGAAGCCGGCTGAGAGGGACGAGAACCTAAGACTATTTTGAGAGATGGGGAGGCGGGGAGATGGCACCGAAGGGACGGTTGTTCTTTCAAGTGGACGTGAACTTTTTCGATAGCCCTGAAGCATTGGGCCTGTCGGATTCGGCTCAGGTCCTGTTCTTTAAATGCATTGCCTGGAGCAAGAGGCACATGACCGACGGGAAGATTCCCGACCAGGTGATGGCCAAGATGGGGGCTGATTGGGAGGTCAGCTGCGAGGCACTAAGAGTGTCCGGCTTACTCCGAAAAGTAAGAAACAAATGGTTTATAAATGCTTATCTAAAGTGGAACAAGAGTCGAGAAGCGCTTAAGGAGGAGCAGGAGAAAACCAGGCTAAGGGTGCAGAAACACAGGGAAAAGAGCGAGATAAAGGACATATCGTGTAACGCGTTACTAACGCCCCCAGAGACAGAGACAGAGACAGAGACATTAACTCTAACGTCGGCTAAGCCTCCTGAGCCAGCTCCGGACCTCCCTCGGCAGGTGTTCGAGCACTGGGTCAAGGCACTGGGGAAACGCCCCGGGACCACCCGGCTCACCGCACCCCGCCGCAAGAAGATTACCGCCCGTCTTGCCGAGGGCTACAGCGTCGAGGAGATATGCTCGGCCGTGGACAACATCGCCCGCTCCCCGTTCCACCGCGGCGACAACGACGACGGCAGGGAGTACACGGACCTGGAGCTCATCTGCCGCAACGGGGGCAAGCTCGAGGGCTTCCGCGATATGCAGCCCAAGGCCAACGGCAAGAGCAAACGACCTGCGGCCATCGCCTACGACCCCGCGGTCCACGGCGAACCCACGAACTCCCGCGACGTCCCGGCCTACAACTCCTGGCTCGAGCAGCGGAGGTCCCGATGAACCCGAAAGAGCTCGAGACCCGCTACCTCTCGTCCTGCCTCTGGCACCCAGCTGCCCTGGACGGTGAGACCCTGGTCCCCGAGGACCTAGCCTACGGCCAGAACGCCATTATTTTGACGGCCGTACTCGAGATGCGGGCAAGCGGGGAAACCGTGAACCCCCTTAGCGTCCGGGCCTATCTTTCCGAGTTCGGGGAGACCGCGGCCATCGCCCAGGTCGACGAGATAGCCGGGGTCGTGGAGCTCGACGGGGCCTCCCTGGTCCCCCATCTCCGCCGGGTATCCCAAGCTCGCCGTCTCAGGGAAAGGGCTCAGAGGGCCGTGGAGGCTTGCGAGAGGTTCGAGGTAGACAGAGCCAGGGAACTGATGGAAGGGGCCTCAGACGAGTTCCTGGGGGCAGCAACGGGCATACCAGTCTCGGCCGAGGACGTCGTGGCCTCTGCCCTGGAGGTTTTCGACTCTAATTCCTCCTCTGCTGTAAGAATCTTCCCTGGCTTACCTACCTTGGACTTCAGGATTGGGTACCTCAGCTCGGGGTCCCTGTTCGTAGTCGGGGCCCGCCCGGGAGTCGGGAAGTCGTCGTTGGTCCTGACCATGGCCCTGGAGCAGGAGAGCAAGGGTCACAAACCTGGCATCATCTCTGTCGAGGACCCCGCCGACCTCTGGGGCGCCAAGATTTTGGGCTGGATGACTGGCATCAACCCGTCGAGGTTCCGGGGAGGTAAGGCGGAGCTCTCGTTACTGGAGAGGAAGTCGATGGTGGAGGCAGCCCCTAAGGCGAAAGATTTGAGCCTCAAACTTTCATGTGAAAGTAACTCTAGTGTTCAGACCGTGGTCGACAGCATGCGCCGGATGGTCCGCAAAGAGGGGTGTACGATAATCTATGTAGATTACCTACAGCGGATCCGGGGTAGGCAAGCAGAGTCTGCTCGCATTATGTTCGGGGAGATAGCTGGGGAACTAAAAGACGCAGCGCAGGAGTTAAGCGTTCCTTTAGTTCTGTGCTCCCAACTGAAGCGAACGGATAAAGAGGTCCCGTCCATAAGCGACCTCAAGGAGACTGGGTCTATAGAAGAGATGGCGGAGGTAGTAGTTCTTCTATGGCCGGAAGATTCTGGTGGAGTTCTAGGAAAGATTGCTAAACTCAAGTGGGACGAAGCGGGACAGTCGTTCAACTTGTTCCGCGACTCCAGGGGTCATTTACGTGAGGGGGATATGTGGCAGGCAGACTCGTCTTAGGTTTGGACCCTGGTTTCGCTAATATCGGTTGGGCCCTGGTGGAAGTGGGGCCAAAGACTGAGGCTCCGATATCCATTGGTATCATCCGGACCGAGAAGAGGGACCGGAAGGGGAAGATAAGAATCACCTCCGACGACCACAGAAGAGGAAAGAAGATAGCCGAGAACTTGCGGGGCCTGTTCGAGAAGAAGCCGGTGATAGTTTGCGCAGAGGCTCTGTCCTACCCTCGGCGTGCCTCCATAGCTGCCAAGCTGGGCCGGGTCTGGGGAATAATAGATTGCCTTAGCCAGAGCGTCGGCGTCCCAGTCATCGAGGCTTCCCCAATGGACCTAAAACTTGCGGTCACTGGGTCCAAGACAGCGAGCAAGGAAGAAGTGATCGAATCGTTACTAACGCGTTACCCGGGCAATAAGGCCATCCAGGAGTTCCAGCTAGATGTAGCCAAGTCGTATTGGGAGCATGGGTTCGATGCCCTGGGCTCGGTAGTTGCGTGTTTAGAGTCAACAGAGATGCAGATGTTGAGGCGACTATGAAAGACTGGGGAGAGTGCGAGCACACGGACTTAGCTACGATTGTGGACTATGGCTCTGGGCCTACGTGCTCCCAGTGCGGGATACCGGGGGAAGTAGTGCCCTACCAGCCCGTACGCGTGGGTGGTAAACTGTCTTACTCCCGTTACGAGTTCAGGCCTGAGCTTACGGCGGAGAGAAACAAATACGGCTGGTGAGAACTGGCATAAGGAGAATACAGAATGGGAATGACAGTACTCTACAAGTGTGACTCGTGTGAGACAGAAGAAGCGGGGACCCGCCATCCCGACGGCTGGTGGACCTGTGCTTTTACGAAAGACCGCGGCTCGAAGCGGGAGGATAGCGGCGGACTTTACTGCGATGTCTGCATGCCGGATATAGATGCAGAGGCAAAGAAGGCTAAGGACAAGATGAAAGAGAAGCGGCCCCGGCCCTAGGCATCCACATTCCCGAATATGGAATACCCCGGCGGGAGTCGCCCAAATGGAAGGGCCTGGCGATTGTGTGCCAGAGATGGGGGTTCGATTCCCCTCTCCCGTCCCCTCGTGAATTAAGGAAGCCCCCTAGAACACCATTGCTCTAGGAGGCTAACACCCTTGCGCTGATTCGTATCAGCTAGAAGAGTACACTAGTTTACTCGTCTTCCAAACTGATGGCCCTGTCCGTACACTCTGCACAAAGGGCCGCATCTTCTGATTCCGCACCATTGTGCCAGACTATCCGGGACCACCTTTCGGGGACCTGGACTATCAGGGGGCTGCTCTCTAGTGTCCCACGGCATCCGCAACGTCTACATGTTGTGTAGTATTCCACGATATGCATTGTAGCCTATACCAGCGATACCAAAAAAATTTACAGCATTTACGGGAGCACGTTTCCCCCCTCGCGCCTCTTCATGCCTCTTACCCCCTCGGGGGTGCCGCCGTTGATACACAAGTTACAGCCGTGGCATAATCCAAGGGGACCCGGGTGGTCATGCGTCAGCTCTTCTTGATGAGTAAGAGGTCATCCCTCATCCTCGCAATCTAATGCTCGAGCTTCCTCCACCATTTCTTTGAGTGCGTCGAAGCCCTCTCTTGCTGTCTGGTGTGCTAGGGACATCTCAAAGCAGCTGGAGATGTATTCCTGAGCTTCGTCAGGCATTTCCTCGGTTAGATAGTCGTACTCTTCTCTATCCCAGTCGGCGCTCATGTAGCCTACGGCGTATTCCAGGAACTCCCAGGCTTCTTCGTTCCCTTTTATAGTGCCCCAGCTCGTCTCGGAATAGTCCCTTCTCGAGACGAGCCAGCCCGCCCAGGCACCAAGAGCCGAACGCCAGGCGTGGTGGCGGTCTACGTCCCCGGCTTCTCTCCTGTTGCAACACTCGCACTCTATGCTGATGCTGATGATTTCTTCGTGGCCGCGGAAGCAGCCGTCCACTGCGTGCTCGAGAATCCCGCTCACAAGGTTTGCTCGATGTTCTTCGGGAAGGGACTGCAGGTGCTGTATTCTACTGTCCATCATAGTCTAGGACTCCAGCTTCCTCTGCGTCTTCTTTGCATGTGGGACAGGGACGGGACTCGTCGCCATCTTTGTACGTGCAGACCCAACCCTCTCCCTCGCACTCGTGGCACTCGGGTTCAGCTGGCTCGATACTAAGTCCGAGGACTACCACTGCGCATACCCCAAATCTGATGAGTCTTGGCATTTTTCTTCCTCTTCCAGAGTTTCCTCTTCAAGTGCGTCCAGCTCTACTCCGATGTCCTTGTGCATCGCCATCCCGGCTCCGAACACTAGGGCTTGTCTCAAGGAGTAGATGTCCTTCCATTGCATGAAGTTCCCGGCGTCCCGGTTCGGGGATATGTGCAGGATGAGGGCTGCGTTGTCGGAACCCACGAACCTGTCGACCATGGTGTCTAGTACCGTGTCCTCGTCTGAGTCCCCGAATGCCAGTTTCGCTATCCTCGTTACCTCGTTTTCGTAAACGTTTAGAAAGTCCACATAATCCTCGGTGCTCGTATTCATCGTATCCTCCGTGACTCAAGTAATTCGTAAGCGTGCTTTGCCTGCTCTATGTAAAGTTTCGCTGTCCCCAGTGCGCCCTCAGCCCGACAGTCCCGGGCCCGGAATATTGCTGAGACCAGCTGCCGGCCCGTAGCCAGTTGCTTGTGGTCCCAAATCTGTTGTGAGTGTAGGCCTTGGACAACGCCGTACCAGAACTCGGGGGCTGTATTCATCTGACCCTAACTCCAACCCAGCCGAACCTGACCGCATCCTTGTGGAGGCCTAGTTTCTTCATGGCCCTCTCTTGGCTCGATGCCACTACAGTCTTGGTCTGTCCGCTGCGGTAAACGAATGTCCAAGTCTTAGTCATTCTATTGCTCCGCCCAGTACCTTGAGACAGCTTCTTTCATCGCTGCGGTCGGCTTCTCGAAAGAGCCAGCAAGCTCAAGCTCTCCGTTGGAGTCGGTAATCTTCGTGCCATCGCTTAGTGTCAGCGTCGAGGTCTCGGTCTCCCAGTCGTTATCGTGGTCGGTGACTTCGAGGGTACCAGCTAGGATGCCAGCCCTTTCCTCTTCGCTCCCGCACTGTTCAAGTAGCTCGGCCCATGCCTCTTTCTCAGTCGCATCGCTCATGTCGATTGAGGATTGTCCGTCTTTGCTAGTCCAGTAAAGCTTGCTCATCTTGTTCCCTCTTTCCTTGTGTGTCCCGGGGCTCCCTGCCCTCTGACTCTCTAAACATACTCATTCCTCCCTTACTTGTCAATGATGATTTACAAAGAAAGGGGAAGAAAGATGGAGGTGCTAAACTAGGGAGGGGGAGAGAGAAGATGAGATACCTACTGATAGTGCTTCCAGTCCTATGGTCATGTTTTAGTAACCGGCTGCCCAGGCCATTGTACTGGCTGAGCCACGATGACCGGGCAGTCCTGGACGAGACCGTAGATTGGTGGAAGGACAAGGGCCTACCTTGGGACGAGTCCTGCGAGGAACAGCGGCCATATATCAGGTTCACAATACTCGGGGGCTCTGAGTTCGAGGCCCAGTGCAACAGGTGCGGGCCAGGCTCATGTTTAGATGGAAGGGTCTCTAACCAGTGTCCCTACGGATGCGCCAGAGCCTGCTACCACCGAAGGACCTACGGCAATTTGTTCAGCCATTCAGCCATTTCCATAATGGTTTTCCACGAATCTCAGGTGCATCGGCTGCACGACTCAATGCGTCACGAGCTCCGGCACTGGCTTGAGGCATGCAGCGGCTTGGGACGTGACCCGGACCATTCCAACCTTGATGTATGGGTCTACTGATGGCCTCAGACTGTCGCCACGTCCACGGTATGTGGCAACAGTCTACTCAGTGAAGAGGGACAAAAGCCCAGCACAAATGGCTAAGTGTATACCTGGTGGGTAGACATGTAGT
>Ga0255048_10000258_pt1 | contig 40475 bp, 61 predicted proteins | sample JV7_2_2_MG_FD_183619 | JGI IMG/M metagenome (GOLD analysis project Ga0255048, IMG submission 183619) | Seawater microbial communities from Jervis Inlet, British Columbia, Canada - JV7_2_2 | ecosystem: Environmental > Aquatic > Marine > Inlet | place: Canada: British Columbia | collected 2016-10-06 | reverse complement strand
GGTGACGCGACGAGCGGTCTTTCGCTAGAGCCAGAAAATACTAGTCGGTTGACAAGTCGCAGGAGTTGACAATGTGGTTTCAGGTTGTCATTATGCGACTGCGGTGCGGCGTGGAGGGACACGTAGTCGCAACAAACTATTGCGACACCGATAGCTCAGATGGTAGAGCGCCCTGATCAAAACGGCTATAGTGGCGGTGATTAACGGGGGGCAGCGCAGGTTCGAGTCCTGCTTGGTAGCTGGTATCAAGCCCAGCCATCGCGCAAACACAAAATCCGTATGGGGGATTTATGAAACGAAGATTTTTTTTAAAACTCATAGCTACAACTGCAGCGATACCGTCTGCGGTTGCCAAAACAGTCAACCAGAAAAAACAAACGACGCCAGATGGTAAGCGGTACAAAAAAGCATCGTTCCGTGGAAGGGAGTTTTTTATTTTGGATGAATCGGATAGCTTCCACCCTGTACTCGGTGATGTTTCGATTATGCGTGTAGAAGAGAGAATTGATATCAGGTCTGCCAAACAATGACAGAACCAGAACTAACACCAGGCATGGCCAAACGAATCCAGATGGTCGCAACAGGCGATCTGGTACCTTACGCCGGCAACGCCAGAACGCATGACGATAATCAGATCGCAAAGATCGCTGCGAGCATTGCAGAGTTCGGATTCAACAACCCCATCCTGGTCGACACATCTCACGGAACAATCATCGCTGGCCACGGCAGACTAGCCGCAGCAAACCTGCTCGGCCTCAAGGAAGTGCCGGTAATAAAACTCGACCACCTGAATGACAAACAGCGTCGTGCGTACATTTTGGCCGACAACAAACTGGCTGAAATGTCTGACTGGGATGAGGAGATGCTCCAAGCGGAGATAGAAGATCTCAACAATGATGGGTTTGATATTGAGTTGACCGGTTTTGAGAAGTCCGACTTTGCCGTGATATTTCCCGATGATGTTATCGCGCCCGGTGATGGTGATGGAACATCGCAAGATCCTGATGCTGTACCACCGGAGCCGGAAAAGTATGTAACCGAGACCGGTGACATTTGGAACATGGATGGTCACCGGTTGATGTGTGGTGATGCCACCAGCCAAGAGAACATCGATACCCTGATGGCGGGTGAGCTTGCCGATCTGGTGATCACGGATCCACCATACAACGTGAACTACTCTGGCGCGGCCGGCAGAATCATGAACGACGACATGTGCAGTGAAGATTTCCTGAATTTTCTGACCGACTCATACGTCAATATGTTCCAGGCGATGAAAGACGGCGCATCGATATACGTGGCGCACAGTGAAACAGAGGGTTACATATTCCGCCGAGCGTTTCTGGATGCAGGGTTCAAGCTGCAGAGCTGCCTGATCTGGAAGAAAAACCACTTTGTGCTCGGGCGGGCAGATTACCAATGGATCCATGAGCCTATACTTTATGGCTGGAAACCAACGGGACCACACAACTGGTACGGCAATAGGAAGAATGTCTCCGTCCACGACATGCCAGATGAGTCGCCATTTCACCAGCTCGAAGATGGAACGTGGTCGATACAGATGGGCGATCGAACACTGCTGCTCCAGGGTGATGATATTAAGATATCAGAGGCAGCGCCAACGATAATCAATGAGCCTAAACCAAACAAGAGTGACATCCACCCGACAATGAAACCGGTGGCACTGCTTGAAAGGTTCCTGCTCAACAGCAGCAAAGTACTTGATAACATCCTTGATCCATTTGGAGGGGGTGGTTCGACATTGATCGCAGCGGAACGGAACGAGCGCTATGCAAAACTGATGGAGCTCGACCCTAAGTATTGTGATGTGATCGTGCGTCGGTGGGAACAATACACTGGCAAAAAAGCGGCGCTGGAGGGCAGTGGTAAGTCCTTCGATGAAGTGTGTGCCGATCGTATAGGTGAGATAATTTAACGGAGGTTTCCATGGGAAACAAAAATCAGAATCCAAAGCAGCAGGTACAGGAACTCGAAGAGTACCTGCAGGTAAAAACAGGTACCGAGTCGGAGGATGTTGTTGCCGACTTGAAAACCATTATCGACAATCACTTCTCAAGCAGAGATGACCGAGTTGATCAGTACGCGATGGCGTCGATCATGGGGTTGTCCGCGGCAGAGAAGTGTAGCAACGAGCAGCTCACCGCGAAAAAAGCGTGGAAACTTGCACTTGCTATGGAAGAGAACGACCCACGGAAAGTCTAACGTGACCCATGGTGGCAAAGAAGAAAGCTGCTAAAAAAAAGCAGAAAAAGCATGACTGGATCTCGGGTACGGCGCTGGGCAAAAAGCTCGGCGTCACTCGTCAGGCGGTATCGAAAGCGGTTAAAGACGGGCGTTTTGTTAACGGCGTCCGTTATACACCAAAAGGCAGGCCGCAATTCCATAGTGATATTGCGCCAAAAGAATGGGAAAGTAATCGAGTCCAGCCACAGGTCACCAATACAGGTAAAGCTGTTGGGGATGATGCGGGAGAGGCTCAACCGGCAGAGCTGCCGCTTTCAGCGACGCCGCAGAGTAGAGCGGGAGCATCGGTAGCGTACAACAACGCCAGGGCAGTGCGTGAAAACTTCGAAGCGAAAATGGCGAAGCTCAGATACGAGAAGGAAGCTGGTCTGTTGATACCAACCAGTTATGTCAAAACCCACAACTTCACGCGCAGTAAGATCCTCAAGGAAATGGTGCTGGGCATGCCTGACCGGGTAGCCTCTGCGATCGCTGCAAAGCTCGGTAAGAAAATCGATCCGGTGATCATCCACAACGCAATGGATGAGGAGTTGAGAAACGTACTCGAAGAGGTTGCAAACCAGCATGCAGCTAACATCCCAGCAGGATGAGTGCCTTGATCACGACTGGCACGGACTGCTCCCAGAAAAGCGGCTGGACGTGTCAGAGTGGGCTGACAAACACCGAAAACTAAGCGATCGGGAATCACCGGAGCCCGGTCGGTGGCGCACATCCCGGGTTCCATACCTGAAGGAACCGATGGATTGCCTGAGTTCAAGTAGTCCAATACAGGAAGTCGTCCTGATGTTTGGGGCACAACTCGGGAAAACAGAGACCGGGAACAACTGGACTGGGTACAACATTGATCACTCACCGGGATCCATGCTGGCGGTTCAACCCACCGTCGAGATAGGCAAGCGGTTTAGTAAGCAGCGCCTCGCACCAATGATCTCCGCAACGCCTAGGTTGTCGGAAAAGATAGCTGATAGCCGATCGCGTGACAGCGGGAACACAACACTCAGTAAAGAATTCCCCGGTGGTATGTTGATCATCACCGGTGCAAACAGTGCCGCGGGATTGCGATCGATGCCGATCAAGTACCTGTTTGGTGATGAGATCGATGCCTATCCAGAGGACTGCGACGGGGAAGGTGAACCGTGTGATCTAGCCAAAGCACGGACTCGTAACTTCGCCAGGAAGAAAATACTATGGACATCCACCCCCACATTTGCCAACCGATCGCGCATAGAGGGCAAGTATTTAGAAGGTGATCAGCGCCAATACCACGTACCGTGCCCGCACTGTGAGGAAAAAAACACGTTCAAATTTAGAAACCTGTGCTGTAACGACAAGGATCCAAGCACGGTGTACTACCTATGCGAGGGGTGCGGGAAGGAAATCGAAGAGCACCACAAGACGTGGATGCTGGAAAACGGTGATTGGATAGCCACTGCGCCTGGTAACGGGGGTGGAAAAATAGCATCGTTCCACCTGACATCGCTATACAGTCCGCTCGGCTGGTTCAGCTGGGTCGAAATCATGGAGGAGTGGTTCAAAGCGTATAAGAAACCAGACAAGCTGCGGGTATTCACAAACACCATACTGGCAGAAACGTGGAAGGAAAAAGGGGAGGCGCCTGACTGGAAGAAACTGTATGACCGGCGCGAAACCTATGAGATCAACACCATACCGGATCAAAAGATCCTGTTTTTAACTGCCGGCGTCGATGTTCAAAAAGACAGAATCGAGGTGGAGGTTTTAGGGTGGTCTCGACACAAGGAAAGCTGGTCGATCGATTACCGAGTGTTTCCAAACAATGAAGATGGCACCTATGCCTGGCAGGAGCTGGACTCAATGCTCACAGAGGAGTGGGTGCATCCGAGCGGAATGGGAATCGGCATAAGCCGGCTTGGTCTCGACACCAGCTACGACACACAAACCTGTTATGGTTGGGCAAGAACTCACCCCCTGACAAAAGTACTTGCGCTCAAGGGTAGCGATACCTCCAGCGTTTTGATTGGTCACCCCAAAGCGATGGACGTAACGATCGACGGTAAAACCGTCACCCGCGGCATAAAGCTGTGGAGTGCCGGCGTATCGGTGGCGAAAGGTGAGATATACGGGTGGCTCAACCAAGAGGCACCGACAGAGGAAAGCGGAAATCCATACCCCACTGGGTTTTGTCACATACCGCAGTACGATGAAGAGTACTTTAAACAGCTGTGTGCGGAGCAGATCGTGGTACGCATCGTAAAAGGGTACCGGCGATACGAGTGGGAAAAAACCAGAGAGCGAAACGAAACACTGGATACTCGTGTGTATGCACGGATTGCAGCTCACTCATTTGGTCTTGATCGGTTCAAAGATGACCGCTGGAACCAGATGGAAGATGATCTCGGCGTGACAAACGCACCAAAAAAGAGTATAAAACCGAAATCGAAAGCAAAAACCAAAGAAGTTATCAAGGAAAAGCATGGTGTTAAATTCCGTCGCGGTAACTTTTTGAACAAGCGCAGGTAAAAACATGGCATGGACACAGGAAAACCTCGATGAACTCGAAGCGGCCATGGCAACTGGCGCTCTTAAAGTAGAGTTTTCTCATCCTGGCGGCAATAAAAAAGTGGAATATCGCAGCCTTGCAGAGATGCGTAAAATAAGAATACTGATAATGGAGTCCCTTGGTTTGATCAATGGGTCAACCCGGCGCAAATATCCCACCTACAGCAGCGGATTACACTGATGAGCGATGACAAAAAACCGGTTATTCAAACACGTATGGACCGCGTTATAGGCTGGTTCAACCCACAGCGAGCACACGCTCGAGTAAAAGCCAGAATGCGTACCGAGATGATTCTCAGTTCCAGGAAGTATGATGCAGCAGGTATCGGTCGCAGAAAGGACGGCTGGATCCGGCCGTCGTCCAGCGCAAACACTGAAAACCGTGGTGCGATCATCGACCTTCGTAACGGGTCCAGAGATCTGACAAGAAACAATCCGTGGGCGAAAAAAGCGATCGGTGTCATATCAACACAGACCGTTGGCAGCGGAATCCGGCCTGAATTCCACGGTAAAGAACGGCAAGATAGCGAATCCGTGAAGGGTTATGCAGAGGGATGGGCGCGATGGGCGAACACAACGGAGTGTGACTACGACGGTTTGAAAAACTGGGCAGGCATTCAAGAGCAGATAATGCGATCGGTACCACAGGATGGGGAGGCTCTCATCCGGAAACGACTGCTGACATCGGCGCAGCAGCGATCGAAAAAGCTGACAATCCCGCTCCAGCTGCAGGTATTGGAGGCTGATTTTCTTGATAGCTTCAAAGATGGCGTCATTGATGGCAACCGGGTTATACAAGGCGTCGAGTTTGACAACAGAGGAAACCGGGTAGCCTATTGGTTGCACGAAAACCATCCGGGAGACAATGGTGGCGGTGTGCTTAACCTGCCAACCATCAGCCAAAGCAAGCGGATACCGGCTGACGAAATAATCCACGTTTTTAAGCAAGACCGACCAGGCCAGGTGCGCGGCATCCCATGGCCACACGCGGTAATGATGACACTCAAGGATCTAGATGATGCAAACGATGCGTATCTATGGCGGCAAAAAATAGCAGCCTGTTATGTGGCGTTTATTCTCGACTCGGATCCTGATGCGCCAACCAACAAGGATAGTACGCTCCCGGATTCACTCGAGCCCGGATTACTGGAAGCGCTCGGGCCCGGAAAATCCGTCGAATTTGCGACCCCCCCCGGTGTTGATGGTTTCCATGAGTTTCATGTTGATCAACTGCACTCGATAGCCACCGGCTACGGGATATCATACGAGAGCCTGACAACGGATCTCAAAGGCGTTAGTTTTCTATCTGGTAGGATGGGGCAGCTGGACATGATGAAAAACGTTAATGCCTGGCAGCAGAATATGATGATCCCCCAGTTTTGTCAGGCGGTTTTAAAATGGTTCGAGGTGTCTGCAGATCTTACTCTGTTTAGTAATACCGGGAATGAACTATTTGCTGAATGGATAGTGCCGGCGCGAGAGATGCTGGACCCACAAAAAGAAAACGATGTGCTGATCGATAAGGTTAGAGCTGGTATGCCGTTGTTTGATTACCTGCAGCAGATTGGATACAAAAACCCAGAGGCCGCACTGCGTAGAAAGGCCAAAGAAAACACGTTACTGGATGAGCTTGAGGTTATTGTCGACACGGATCCAAGAAAGGTATCCGGTACCGGCAATTCAATACCGCCAGATCAGCAGGATAACGAAACCGACACCGGTGAGGGTGACGAAAAGGACAACTAGCAAATCGGGGTGTTGTGTGGTTAAAAAAAAGCTGTTAGGCTCTGCACAATTGATCGACACAGATATTCTGTAAAAATATGAGAGATATCGCATGGATCTAGACCAAATCGCGCAGGAATACGGGCTGACTCGTAACGACGGTGAGTCGGATGAGAGCCTGAAACAGCGAATCCAGCAAGTAAAACTCAGTCGTAACGAACTCGAAATCGAAGAGCGGAACGTAAATATTCCCGCTGTTGAGATCCGTGCTGAGTTTGTGCCAGGCTCTGTCGATGAAGAAAAACGGGTAATCTCATACATTGCAAGCACTGGTGAGCGCGGATTACGGCGCCCAATGTTTGATCGTGACTTTTATGAAGAGCTGGAGATCAGCGAAAAAGCGATTCGGATGGATCGTTTTAATTCCGGCGCACCATTTCTCGCCATGCACCGCTCAAACAGTTTTGGTGGAAGCGGTGTTGATGCACTGAAAAACCAGATCGGCGTTATTGAAGATGGTAGAATCGAAAACGGTGCACTTGTTGTCGATGTTCGGTATTCAGAACGCGATGACGTAGAACCAATATGGCAGGATGCAAAAACAGGCATTTTGCGAAATGTATCAGTAGGCTATCGCATCCATCGTATGGATGAGGTAGGCAGTGATGGTGGAATTCCTATCCTTCGCGCCACTGATTGGGAGCCAATGGAGCTCTCGCAGGTAACGGTTCCTTTTGATGGCGGTGTTGATGCCAGAAACTTGGACACAGAAACATCATACCCAGCAAAGGTGAACCTAATCCGGTCACCCGAGACCAAAACCAACCCTAAAGGAGTGTCTACGATGAATCTAGACGAACGTGCGGCCAAGCTCGGGCTAATCCGGCTCGATGGCGAAAGTGATGCGGCGTTAACAACCCGCGTAGAAGCAGCAGAGGCAGTAGAGGCACAGCGAGCAGCTGGTAGCCAGCAGCCTCCTGCAGCAGCAGCACCCGCAGCAGCAGCGCCTGCCGCAGGTGGCGAACAGCGTACAGATGAAGGTCTGAACGCGACAGATGTACTGGAAACACTGCAACGTGCCGGTATTAATGATATGGAGTTTGCCACAACCTTGACTCGCGAATGCGCGACCATGGCCGACGTGCAATCCCGTGTTATCGATAAGATGGCAGGAAGTCAGTCCCAGGAAAACACAGATGGTCAGCATCGCGTGGTTGCCAGCCAGGACATGCAGGTCGTTAACCGCATGCGCTCCGGTATTACCGATTCTATACTGCACCGTTATGCCCCCGCGCAGAACAAAGCAGATGAGAACGCGCAGCCTTTTGTGCGTATGAGCCTGTTTCGTATTTGTGAAGAAATTCTGAATGCAAAAGGTGTGAACGTTCGCAACTTTAGCCGTGATGAGATTATCAAGCGAGCTATTGCAACGGATGACCTCGCGTTCATCACCGCAGACGTGGCAAACAAGTCACTCCGCGCTGGTTATGAAAATGCAGGCCGCACGTTTGTGAATGTTTTCCGTCGCACCTCTGCAAGCGACTTCAAAAACATTAACCGCACTCAAATGTCAGGTGCTCCTGATATGTTGCTGGTTAAAGAAAACGGTGAGTTCAAATCCGGTGAAGTTAGCGATGCGAATGAGCAGTACGTGCTGCAGACCTATGGTCGCATCTTGCCATTCACCCGTCAGATGATTATCAACGATGATCTGGATGCCATCACCCGTATCCCTGAGTTGTTCGGTCGCTCTGCTGCCGATAACGAAAGCGATATCGTGTGGAATATCTTCGCAGCTAACGCAGCGATGGGTGATGGAACAGCGTTGTTCCATGCTGACCACGGCAACATTGTAACGCCTGGTACTGGCATCACTGTAGATGGTGTGGGCGCAGGTCGTCTGTTGATGCGTAAGCAGACCGGTCTGGAGGGGCGTTTGATCAACCTCATGGCTCAATGGATGATTGTTGGTGCGGAGCGTGAGACTGAAGCCGAAAAGTTCTTCGGTGAAATCACCCCGTCGCAAATCAGTGAAGTTCGACCAGAGGGTATGGCGCGTAGCCTGAGCCTTATCGTTGAGCCTCGACTGGCCGCACAGCCTTGGTATCTGGCTGCGGGTGTTGGCGCGGTAGACACCATCGAATACGCATACCTTAACGGGGATGACAGCGTATACATCGAGACTAAGCCAGGTTTCGAGATTGATGGCATTCAAATCAAAGCTCGTCATGAGTTTGCTGCGAAAGCGATCGATTATCGTGGTTTGGTTAAGAACTTAGGCAACTAAACCTAGGTAACAGGCGAGAGGGGGTTTTTTACCCCTCTTAATTCAACCAGAAAGGGAAAAGACCATGAAAAATCATGTCCAACCTGGCAAGCGTATGCTCTGGGAAAACACCACTGGCTCCGACGTTGCGTCTGGCGATCCTGTTATTGTAGGCGGTATGGTCTGCGTAGCAGCGGTCGACATCGCTGACACTGAAACCGGGAATGTGGCTGTTGGAGAAGTTTATACGATGCCAAAAGCAACCGGTGCAGGCACTGCCATTGCACAAGGTGAGCGTCCAGCGTTTAAAGCCACTGTGTTTAGTGGTGCTGCAGCGGTAGCAACAGATACCATTGATGCAGCGGTATGTTGGGAAGCAGCAGCAGATGGTGACGCTACAGTAGATGTATTTTTGCTGGAAAGCGGTGGTTCGATAGTACCGTAAGGCGATGTCGAACTGGGATGATCTCACAGCGGGTGTGTTAGACGTCGAAACAAAGACGTTTAATGGCCGAAAGGAAATTACTTTTAATCCTGACGGCGCACCCTCTGAGAGCATCCAAGCAATATTTGATAGAACCTATATCGGGATTGATCCGGATACAGGCGCAGAAGTCTCAAGCACAAACCCGGTTCTTTTTGTACAGCTTAGTCAGATGACAAAAAAACCAACGCCAGATGATAGTTTCACGGTTGATGGTGAAAACTTTGAAATAATCGACTCGGATGAAGATGGGCAGGGCGGTGCTACGATTTTCTTAAACAGTTTGTAGGTTAATATGACTCACCAACGGCAAAAAATAAGGGAAACATTCAAAGCCACCCTTATAGGTAACACCGCTGTTGATCAGAATGTTTATGAAAGCCGAACAAGACCATTGTGGGATAAGAAATTTTTTAGCCAATTACCGGCGATTCTTATCTACACGCGAAACACTAGAAGTGAAGTGTTTAATGAAGCGGTAAGGGTTTATGATCACAAGGTGACGGTCGATGTGGAGATCGTCGCAGAGGCAAACGCCGACCTTGATGATCTTATGGATAGTATTGCTGAAGAGGTTGAAAACCTCATGTATCAGAATAATATCCTCTATGATGGGACAGATTGCTGGGCAGATGAAACAATACTGCAGGGTACAGAGCAGCAGCTGACTCCACCGAACCAGGGTAAAACAGTTTATGGATCCACAAAACTGGAATGGGAAGTATCGTATCAACAGGAAGCGCCGGAAGCAGATGTAAACGCTCTTGACGACCTCATAACAGTTGATACAAAATACAACCTTGATGCCGATCAGGATCCAGATGATCGGGCAGAAGATTTTATAACGGGACTCGACACATGAGTAAATCGAAAGAAAGTCAAGACGTCACAATGGAGCACTTCAATGAAGAGCTCCAGGTGCGTCGCATTTGGATAAAGCCTGCGGAAAAATGCCCAAAGGTTCGAGACCCTGAAACTATGCGCCACCTTAAGCCATATGGTCGTGAGGTTACAAAGGGTACACACTGGATCCGCCAGATCGGATACGGTGATGTTGACCAAATCAGCAAAGAGGAATACGAGAAAGGCAAGGCAGACTACGACGCCAAGCTCGCGGAAGATGCAGAAAAAGCTGCCGAAACCAAAACCGAATCAACCGATGAAGGGAGTGCAGAATAATGCCTTTACCATTTAATGACATACCGTCAAACATTCGTGTGCCTCTCTTCTATGCGGAGTTTGATAACTCAGCAGCACAGAGCGGCCCTTCAATCCTTGCGTATCGTGGGTTGTTAATCGGTCAGCGTACAAGCACCGGTCTTGTGGCGGAAAATATACCAACTCGCATCACAAGCCCAGAGCAGGCCGGTGAGTCTTTTGGTCTTGGTAGCCAGTTGCACCGCCAGGTCATCTCATGGTTTGCCAGCAACACATTCACAGAGCTATGGTGTATTGCGCTGGATGATAACGCTGGTGGTGTTGCAGCGAAGGGTTCCGTCACAATAAATGGCGGGATATTTGAATCGGGCACACTAAACTTTTACATTGGTGGCGAAAGGGTGCAGGTTCCGGTTGTCCTTGGTGACACGGTTAATGATTTAGCGGCAGATCTCGATGCAGCAATAAATGCAGATGATAACCTTCGAGTAACATCCGCAGTGTCACTGGGTACGCTTACACTGACCGATAAAGTGAAGGGTGAAGAGGGTAACTCTATAGATTTGAGGTTTAATCTCAACGATGAGGAAATGCCGTCGTCTTTATCACCGGCAATACAGGCAATGGGTACAGTTACAGCTGGGTCGGCCAACCCTGACATCAGCACAGCGATCGCAGCAATGGGAGATGAGTGGTACCAAATCATGTCCATGCCTTATCGTGATACAGCGAACATGACGCTGATGGAAGCAGAGCTAACTCGCCGATTCGGGCCCACAACCATGATCGATGGTATGTGTTGTATCGCCATGAACGACACCCTCAACAACATGGGTGCGTTTGGTGATAGCCGCAACAGTCCACACATGCAGCTGTCAGAGTGTTATCAGGAGCCTCGGCCAGAGTCAGAGGTGGCGGCAGAAACTGCTGCGTTGATGGCTAAATATGGCCAGAATGATCCTGCGCGTCCTTTTCAGTTCCTGAACTACGCGCACCGGATAGCCAAGAGTGAAGCCGATCGGTTCACGCTGGCAGAGCGGAACCTACTCCTTTTTGATAGCGTTAGCACATTCCATGTTAATGCGAACGGCCAGGTAGCGGTTGATCGACTGATCACAATGTACCAGGAGAACGCAGCTGGAGCACCGGACACATCGTACCTTGATGTGAATACACTGCTCACGCTCATGTATATCCGTTATGACTGGCGCGTTTATATCGTGAACAAATACCCGCGGCATAAGCTGGCAGATGACGGTACCCGTTTCGGACCAGGTCAGCCAATCATGACTCCAAAGCTGGCGAAAAGTGAAGCCATTTCAAAGTTCGAAGATTGGGAAAAAATCGGGCTGGTAGAAAATATTGATCAGTTCAAGTCAGAGCTGATCGCAGAACGTAACGTATCGGATCCAAACAGACTGGATGTGCTGCTGCCGCCGAACTTGGTGAACCAGCTCCGCATTTTTGCCTCGCTGATTCGTTTCTTTTTATAAGGAGTGAGTGGAAATGGCAACATCACAACGTAGAGCTGGAATTATATCCGTTAAGGTTAACGGAGAGGTTCAGGATGCAAAGGGCAATTTTAGTTATAACCTTGGGCGTCCAAAAAAAGATGCGATCATTGGTGCAGACCAGGTGCATGGATTTAAAGAGGTTCCTCAAGTGGCCTTTATTGAAGGGGAGATCACCGATCGTCAAGACCTCGATCTGAAAGCGCTCCTCGATCTTGAAGAGGATACAGTTACACTGGATCTAGCTAACGGCAAAACCATTGCGCTCACAAAGGCGTGGTATGCTGGCGAGGGCACAGGTAACACTGAAGAAGGTAACATCGCTGTTCGTTTTGAAGCGAACACAGGTAACGAAGTAACTTAATAACAGGAGTCCAGTATGGGTGGCGAAACACATGATGACATCGACCAGGAAGCGCTCGATGAAATAGCAGCGGATCAGGAAAACGAAGAGGGGAAAGAGGAGTATATCCCTTGGGAGGAGAAGTACGAGCTGGATGAGAATGGTCGTGTACCATTCGAACTGAGAAAGCCAGTCCGGATCGGTGATGAGATTATTCCAAAGCTCCGCCTGCGTGAACCAGAGGCTGGTGATTTTGAGCGTTGCAACCTTGAAAACTTTGGTTTTAGCGATCTCAACCGAGTGGTTAGTAAGATATCCGGCCAACCACTTGCCGCAATTCGAAAGGTCAAAATGATGGATATGATAAGAATGCAGGAGGTACTCTCCGATTTTTTGCCCATTGGCCAGGAGACTGGCGTCAAAAAATAAACGCATTTGCTAAAATATATCATTTCCAGCCATCCGAGCTGCGGAGGTTCACAAAGCACGACATAGACTACTGGTGGAAACAGGTGGAGGATTTAAAGAAGCATGGCTAAAAAAAGGTTTCCACTATCGATAGTAGTACAGGCGGTTGATAAAATATCTGCTCCGTTCAGGAAGATAAACAACCGCCTCAAAACCGTCACCAACACGACCAAAAAAATGAGAGCGCAGTTCAAAGCTGTAGCCTCGGAAAACGGTCTCGGCAAAGCGCTGGGTAACATCAAAGGAATCGGTCGGTCATTATTCAACCTTAAATCACTTGTTGCAGGAGGCCTGCTTGGAAAGCTCGCGTTCGGATTTGTCAAAACAGGCGATGAGGTAGCCAAGACAGCAAGCAAACTCGGTGTCGGTATCGAGTTTCTGCAGAAAATGCAATTCGCTGGCAGGAAAACTGGAGTCAATGTAGAGACCATGAACATGGCCATGCAGCGGTTTGGCCGGAGAGTCGGTGAAGCTGCAGCAGGTACAGGAGAGGCGCGTGTCGCGCTTGATGCGCTCGGTATTAGTGTGTTTGGCGCAGACGGGAAGGTTAGAAAACTCGACAGCCTCATGCCGGAGGTTGCCGACAAACTCAGCAAGATAGAAAACGCTAACGTTCGGAATGCGCTGGCAATGAAGTTCTTCGACTCCGAAGGTGTGAAGCTGGTCAACACACTGAAGGATGGCAGCAAGGGTCTGGAAGAGTACTTTGCACAAGCCACAAAAGCCGGGCTTATCACAGAGAAGCAGGCAAAGCAGAGTGAAGATTTTAACGATGCGATGCTGGATCTCAGTGCAACATTTCTCGGGTTGAGAAACGAGGTTATTGCGCCACTTATCCCTGTACTGACAGAACTGCTTGGTGAATTCACCGTCTGGCTGGGGGAAAACAAAGAGCAAATCAAAGACTGGGGTGCAACGACAGCGAAGGTTGCTGCTATTCTTGTTGGCGGTAAAATCGCCATGTTGATCTGGAACATAGGCATCGCGCTCAAAGCGCTTAATGCAACAGCAGCAGCAAACCCGATTCTGGCATTAATAAAAACGTTCACCCTTGCGTATGCAGCAGGCACGTTACTGGCAAACTTTATTAGTACAAAGTTCCCAGATGCATGGGTGACGCTGGGTGATACAATCGGGCCTATCATCGATAAAATGGCTGCAGGCGTTGGTCTTGTTGGTCGGTTCCTTGGGGTTGGTGGTGGCGGTGATACAGGCGGCGGTCAGACGGCGATCGAAGCAGCGGCAGCGCAAGGTGGAGCACAGACAAACAACGCTGCAGTGACCGTAGACTTCACAGGAGAGCCTCCACCGGGAACACGCATAAGTGGGCAGGCAGATAGAGACATGCAGTTCAACCTGGCTATACAGGGCCAGACACTCGCGGAGTAGTTATGAGCTGGAGAGATAGATACATACAGGCGTCGTTCCGTGGTGTTGACTTTCAGGTCAAAAAGGCCGGAACCAAACTCGGCAAGCGGATCCAGCAACACGTATTTCCTGGTCGGAATGACTTCTATCCTGAAGAGCACGGGAAAGCACCCCCAGAATTCACGCTCACATGGTACATCTTAGGTGAAGATTATGATCTCCAGCGACAAAAGCTGGAAGAGATATGCGTAAAAGCAGGCGACGGAGAGCTGGCGCACCCTTATCGTGGAGTGCTCCGGGTCCAGTGTTTAGCGATAAACACAACAGAGGTCGATACGGAAAACAGAATCGCCAGAGGTACGATGACGTTTATCGACTCCGGCAAAAATTTATATCCTAGCGTCGTCACGGATCCAGCGTCGGCAGTTGCTGAGTCTGGTGAATCAGCAAAAGACTCTGTGGTGGCCGCGTTTGTTGAAGAGTTCACGGTTGATGGGTTCCCAGCATTTGTCGCGGAATCAGCAGAGGCGCAACTTACAGCTGCAGCAGATGCGATCGAGAACAGCACGTCCTTCTTGTTTGGGGAATCTGACTCGTTAACAGATCTGTCCATCGCCATCAGTGATATAAAAAACAACACGTTCGCACTTGTCAGAACACCAGGCTCACTCAGCGACAGCATCAGACAGTCGGTCGATCTGTTGATGAAGGCAACGGGAAACAACGTGGAATCGTTGCGATCGGCGCTAGGGCTTACCAGTTTTGGTGATGAGTTTGATGAGATACCAGAAACAACACCATCCCGTGCACAACAAAATAGCAACCAGAGTGCTATGAACAGACTCATGGAGAACATTTCTCTGTCAGCAGGCTCGCAGCAGGCAGCGGTGATCGATTACGAATCATCGAATGACGCCATAGCGGTATCAGAACTGCTGGTCACAACGATAGATGATAAGCAGGAAGGCATCATCAGCGACGATGAATACGAGGCGCTGCAAAACCTCAGAGCAGAGGTTGTGAATGCGTTGCCTCCAGAGGATGAGGAGCTGCCGTTTATTAGGGAATACACACCACCGGCAACCATATCGTCGATCAATATATCGCAGTTTTTGTATGGTAACCCTGACAAGGAAACCGACGTCGTGAACCGGAACAGCATCCGTCATCCCGGGTTTATAACGGGGAGGAAAGCACTCGAGGTTCTGTCGAATGAGTGAAATTAAACTGCTCATTGGTTCCGATAAATACTCAGGATGGGAAAGCATATCGGTCAACAAATCGATCGACACCGTCAGTGGGCAGTTCCAGCTCTCGGTATCAGAGAAGTGGATCGGTCAAAAGATGCCATGGGAGATCATGCCGGGTAACTCCTGCAGGATCACTGTCGATGATGAAACTATGATCACGGGTTATATCGATAAAAGGCAGGTTGAGCGCAGCGGTGACTCTAGAACAATATCACTGACCGGTAGAGACCTAACCATGGATATGGTTGATTGCTCCGTTGATATACCGCCATACAACTGGAAGGATATAACGCTGGCCAGCCTGGTAGAAATCGTCGCTGCGCCATTTGGAATAAGCACCATAGTCAACGAATCCGGCAACACAGAGCGCATAGCGAAAGCCCGTTATAATATGGGGGAGAGCGGGTGGCAGTTCATAGAGCGGTGTAGCAGGCAGCTGGGAGTGTTAATACAACCCATTAACACTGGCGGGATACTCCTGACTAAAGCAGGCACAAAGAAAGCCGTCACCGCGCTTGTCGAAGGGAAAAACATTAAAACGCTGTCCGGTACCATCGACCACACAAAGCGATTCAGTAAATACATTGTCAAAGGCCAGAACAACGGGTTTGATGGTGTTACGGAACAGGGTGCCGCATTTCCTGAAGGATCTGCCACAGACCAAAACGTGGAGCGGTACAGACCAAAGATAATCATCTCCGAAAATGCCGTGCAAACGAACAGAGCCGGCGATCGCGCAGCCTGGTCGATGACCACAACCGCAGCAAAGTCGTCACCAATAACCGTGACTGTTCCTGGTTGGAGGCAGGGTCCGAGTAAAGACTCGCCACTATGGGAGCAGAACATGCTGGTACCAATCAAGTCGGACACCCTGAAAATCAACGGGGAGATGTTGATCAAAAACATTATTTACAGTAAATCACCAAGCGAAATGGTGACCATGAGCCTTATAAGCCCAGATGCATACTCATTGCAACCAGACCTCAAGAAGAGCAATGGTAACTGGGGGGAGTTGTTGAAACGTGAATCTATCTGATATTAAAAGCATGATCGACTCGGCACTGGAGCCGGTAAAACGCAGAGCCATGAATATGATTGGCCGGTGTATTTTGACGGCGATAGAAGATGGCGACTTTAGGCAGAAAGCAGAGGTTGGAGTACTCAACGGTGAAACACTCGATGGAATAGAGCGGTTCCAGGATTACGGTTTTACATCGGTACCACTACCAGGCGCTGAAGGAATAATGATATTCAATGGTGGCAACAGGGACAATGGCGTCATTATCAGAATGGAAAATCGTGATTTCAGGCTGACCGGTTTGGAAGGTGGTGAAGTAGCCATGTACACCGATGAAGGAGACAAGATAGTCATCAAAAGAGGCGGTGATCTCGAAGTAAATATGGCCGGAAATGTTATATTCGATATTGGTGGGAAATATAAGTTTAAAGGGATATCTGGTGTTGATGAAATAATGCAGATACTATCTGACTTTTCAGCAGTAATGAAAGCGGCACAGGTTGTGCCGGCGATACCATTTAACGCGGCAACATTGACTGCTATACAAACGATAACAGATAGGCTTGATGCGATCAGGGTACCGTAATGACTGACTATGCGATAGTTTTTAAAGATGATGGTTACTTTGATATGCAGTTTGATCAAGGGCTGGCAGACTTTGTGCTGGATGAAGGGCTGGAAACACCGGTTATCATCTCACTGTTTGTCGATAAGCGAGCGGATCCAGAGCAGGTAATACGCGCGATGGGTACAGGTCAAGAGGGGGAGACTATCGACCAGCGTGGCTACTGGGGTGATGTTGTCGTTGATGTTGAGGGAGATGAAACCGGATCCTTGTTATGGCTCATTGAGAGAGAGAGCCTGACTGACGATGTGGTAACAAGAGCGAAAAACTACATACTTGATTCGCTCCAGTGGATGATAGAGGACTCTGTCGCCAGTGACGTTATAGTAGACACAGCCAGAATTGGCAACGAAACACTGTGTGCTGATATTCAGATATTAAGGCCGCAGGGAGATGAGACATACAAGTACGATATACTCTGGCAGCAACAGAAACTAAAGAGGGCGGTGAGATGACAACTGGGTGGCAGCGGCCAACACTTACAGAGCTGATCAAACGGATTGTAGCAGACCTATCAAGCCGCCTGACAGGAGACCCAAACAAGATCACGCGCCGATCAAATACCGGTATTATTGGTAGAACACTGGCTGGTGCAATCCATCTGGTTTATGGGTATTTAAGCTGGGTGGCTGATCAGATAATTATCGACCAGGCCGAAAAGGAATACCTCGAACGGTGGGCAGCGATATGGGGAATCACCAGGGATCCCGCTGCGCCGGCACAAGGGGATATCGATATAACAGGTATAGACACCACGGTTATGCCGGCAGGCACTGTCTGGATTAGGTCGGACGGTGTTGAGTTTACGACGGATTCATTAGAAACAGTTGTCGCAGGGGTGATCACTGCAGCGCTGACAGCGACAGTAGCTGGTCTCGACGGCAACACAGATGCAGGATTATCGTTTGAGATACAAACACCGATCGCCGGCATCGATACACCAGCCACAGTAGCAGCAGGCGGTATAGACGGTGGGCTCAATGAGCAGACAGATGAGGAGCTGCGAGAGGAGCTGCTGTTTAGACTGCAGGAACCACCAAAAGCGGGGTCGGAATCCGATTATGTGCGATGGGCAAAAGAGGTGCCTGGCGTTACCCGAGCATGGGCGTTTGCATTATGGATGGGGCCGGGAACCGTTGGTATCACATTTGTCCGTGACGGGGATCCAGACATCATACCGGATGCAGGTGAGGTGCAGGATGTGCAGGATAACATCGATCTGAACAGGCCGGTCACAGCAACACCCACAGCGTTTGCTCCTGTTGAAAACACCATTGATATGACAATCAAGCTCGAACCAAACACAGCAGCAGTACAAACGCAAGTGGAAGCAGAGATCGATGATTATTATAAGCGGTTCACCCCCGGCGACACTGTGGTTATATCGCAGCTCAGCGAGGCAATAAGTCTTGCTGCAGGTGAGGATGAGCACCTTATTGTATCAACAAACCCAGTGGCTGTGGACGGCAGGATAGCGCTTGCAGCTGCTGAGTTGCCTAAACGCGGTGTTATTACATATCAGGCGTACCCATAATGCCAAGACACAGTGCGTCACAATACGCCAGGCTGAAGCAATTTTTACTCGCTCCTGGTAAGGCGTTCAACCGTATAGTTGGCAGCGACCTCACTGCACTCATTGAGGGGTTGTGTGAGGAGTTCGACAGGTTAGATCAGCGCGCAACAGATATAATCGAAGAGGCATACCCTAATACCACGACAGAGTTACTACCTGATTATGAAAGGGTATTTGCGCTTCCGGACTCGTGTATTGATCAGGAGCAATCAATAGCGGAGCGTAGAGTGGCCCTTGTTGAGAAGATGACGTACACAGGAGAAGCAACGCCGGCATCAATAGAGGCTGGTGCAGCTGCGCTTGGGTTTGATATTGAGGTTATAGAATACAAGCCATTCCAGTGTGGCGTTAGCGTGTGTGGTGACCCATTAAGCAACGATGATTGGATATACTGCATCACAGTGGCGGCTGATGAGTTCACTGAAACCGCGTTCATTTGTGGTGGGAGTCAGTGTGGAGACCCGCTCCGTAAGGTTGTGAACGAGGTGTTGGAGTGTTATATTGCCAGCATCATACCAGCGCATGTATGCGTAATTTTTACATTTGGGTAAAAGAATATGGATCGCGTAAACAACAGCACTGCTCAAGTTGATAAGTTCGGACCGGGTAAAAACGGCCACACAAACGGAAACCCTGGAATACCAACGCCTGCAACAATTGTAGATGATGTTGAGATGGATGCGTTTCAGGAAGAAATAGTACGCACCATTGAAGGCGCAGGGATTGTGCCAGATTCAGGGAACCTTGGTCAGCTGCTTTTAGCGATTAACCAGCTTGTTCAAAACTCAGCAGTAGCGCTCGAAGGGTATCAGAGCGGCGCAGAAATGGCATACAACACTGCAACAACACTGGATCTTACTGCCGGAAAAGTCAGAGATGTAACCGACTCAGAAACAATCAGTGTGACAGCAATCACCAAAACAGTTAACTCAGCATGGGCAGAGGGAACGGGTCTCGGTGGAAAAGCAGCAGCTGCAACGGTTCCTGGTACGCCGGCATTTTTAACAGTTTGGTCAGTTGGTGATAGCCCGGCAACAAAGTCGGACATGGTTGTCGATGATAACCTTGCTGGATCAAACGTTTTGATTGATGCAAATGTTATCACAGCAGGGCTCACAGTGAAGCGTCGCAGGGGTTGGATCTTATGGGATGGCGCTGCTGTTGTTAAATTCTTTCAGGATGGTGATGAAATAACTCTTGATGTGCCGATAACCGATATCAGCAGGGCATCATCATCATCAGCACAGCTGGCAACATTATCCGTGCCACCGGATCCTGATATATCAGCAAAGATTATATATAATCAGGGCGGGGTTGGTGTGGCGCAATCTGTTTACGCGCTAATTACAGCAACAAAACAGGCGAACACAGCTGCGTCATCTTCTGCGTTTAATTTCAAGTTCAGAGAGCAGACACTGGATACACGATCCTCTGTTGTTTCGCTGCTTGTTCCGTCAGATGTTAACAGTCAGATCAGAACCAGAAGCTCTGCAGGCGGTAACGCTGAAGAGATATCCACTGGCGGCTGGGTTGACAGGAGAGGGTAATGGCTGAAAAAAGATTGTATGACCGAGTTTTCACATGGCAGGATGGTGGGGGTGCTGTTATTGGTTTCTCGCGATGGCGCCAAGACGAAGCTCAAGTCGAGTTAAGTGTTACAAGCACAAAAGTGAAAGCATATATAGAAACACTGGAGCAGCAAGAAAGCTAAAGGAATCGCCATGTCGTTATTTGGTATAGATATATCACACTTAGGCCAGAACGGAATCATTATAGTGGCCTGCGTTTTCCTCTTTTTATATTTTATGTTTCAGCTTTTTGATCGGATAATTAAAGTCAAGGAGCCGGTGACGCATGATGATGTTAATGCGTTAATCCAGGTGACAAACAGAGAGATCGATAACATGAAAGAAATCGTTATCGACTCAACAAAGCGAACGACAGACAGCCACGAAAAGGTGTGTGGGTCGCTAAATGAGGTGGCACTCTGCCTTCGTGATATGCAAAACTCAACACAGCAGCAGGTACACGCAACACAACAGCTGACAAACGTCATGGCGTTAAAGGGGAATTAATATGCTGGAAGTTATAACAATCTCAAACCTAATGACATTTGGCTGGGTGATCGCAGGAATGATTATCGGTTTTTTGATGCTGCGAATCAGAGACAAGCTTATCGGAGTGGATAAAAATGTATTTAAAACCATGCTGGAAAACCCAGTTGCCGCTGCTCTTTATTTTGGGCTTACTGGGATCGCTGTCTTTTTGTACATGGGGCTCGCAGTTTCCTGATAAGTACGATAGCCAGATAGAAGATGCAGCGGGAAAGTTCCTGCCAGGCGTAGACTGGCGACTACTCAAAGCGCAATACTATCAAGAGAGCCACCTCAAACCAGAGGCAGTATCACCTGTAGGCGCTGCAGGTGTCGCACAGTTTATGCCTGGAACATGGGCAGACGTATCCAAACAGCTCGGCCTTGGCAACGCAAACCCACACATGGCAGAACCTGCCATTCTTGCCGGCGCATATTACATGAGCAAACTACGTCGATCATGGTCATCACCACGACCGGAATCCGATCGACACAGCCTCGCACTGGCTAGTTATAACGCGGGTTTTGGTAACCTCCTGAAAGCACAGAGGATGTGCGGGGGGGGTAATTTATACAAGGATATAGAGCCATGCCTGGTAAGGGTTACCGGTCACAACAGTAAAGAAACCGAGACATACGTGCGTAGGATCTGGCGATACTGGATGGAGATGATGTTCAAATGAAACTGACAATAGGCTTGATTGCAGCACTTCTGGCGTTGTCAGCATTCGCCATCAGCCAGGTAAAAAGCAACGCAAAGCTTGGTCAGCAGAATGAAACACTTGTACAGCAGGCGAAAACTTGGCAAAATCAACTATCTGAGTCACAAAAGCGCCTCACAGATCTGGATCAACTACTGCAGGAAAGAGAGCAGGCGCATGCAGTAATAGAGGAAGAGAACGATGGCATACGTGCACAGCTGGAAGTATTAAGACGTGGAGACCAAAGCGTGGAAACTTATCTGGCTGGTGTTATTCCTGACAGCGTTGTCAGCCTGCTCAGCGGTTCCGCAACCCCCACAGATTGAGCACGTTGTACCACCGGGCAGTTTGATTATTGCCTGTGATATACCAAGGATGGTTGGTAACACGAACGACGATCTGGTACATCACACGATGGATCTGAAAGAATCCCTCCAGAAATGTAACAGAGACAAAGCGTCACTTAGAAAGTGGCGATCACAATATGCGGAGATACCGTAATGGGTCAGCGATTCAGAAAAAATGGTGATGTTATCAGTGTGGTTGCAACACCCGCGATCGGCGCCGTTAAAACAAATGATATTATCAGGTTCGGTCAGCTTCCAGGTATACCAGAGGCTGGCGGGTTCTTTTGTGTCGCGCAAATCGATGCCGAGATAGGTGAAGTTTTTGATGTAAAAGTACAAGGAATATTTGCAGTTGAAACAGGTGGTACGGTTTTCGCAGATGGCGATGCGGTTTTTTATGATTTAGTAACAAAGCAGGCCAGCGCAGACAGCGGTCTCGCGTTCATGGGGTACGCTACTGAAGAGGCGACAGCAGCAGACACGGAGGTGGAAGTTGTATTTATGCCAGAGCAGCAAAGTATCGAGGGAACGTTTAACGGGCCGCTATTAACAAAATTCATACACACCGAATCACAGTTACCTCCAGTCGATTCTGGTGACGGTTTTAGGCACTGGGATACTACTTTTCGTTATGTCATAGAAAATGATTTGAATATTGCTGAGCAGACAGTTATAGATGCCGGCGAAACACTGATAATTGACGGGCCTGGAGGGATTGAGGTACAGGTCATACACACCGGAAACGATGCGCTTATCAAGCTGGAGGTGGGTGCGTCTATTTTTGCATGTAGTATGGCTATGGGGCATTCAGGTGCATCCGCATCATCAAAGGTTTTTGATGGGGTTGATAATAATATTTTACAGCTCGATAATATTATAGTTACTGCGTTTGGCGAAGATAGAATAGCTGTTTTAAACAATATTGATATATTTAAATTCGGCGGTACTTTGTCGGCTGTTGTTGGTACCGGCATACCGAGAGTAAATCCGGCCTTTGAGTTCACTGGTACAGTTGGCACGGTCTCTACGCAAAACGTTTTAAGTGGAACTGGGTTTTCTGCCACCCTTAATGATCAATATGATTTCAGTGGGATAACACCAACAGCCGAATCGTCTGTAGAGTTTAATTCGTGGCAAATAATTATATCTGATGCGGCAAGTTCTGCTGTTGTGGTGGCAAACGAAAACACTATTGGTAGCGGTAGGTTTTCAGGGTGTTCTGTTGGCGCTGCAAATATCGGATCAGTTATAACAGGGCTAGGAGCATCTCCGGAAAAATCTTCAAACTGGCAGTTCTTTGGCAATGAAGGAATGCCAAACACAAAGGCAGCTGGGTCAATAGGTCTTGCAGGAAACCCGACACCAACAGCCATACTGTCGTCTGGCACATGGGAAAAAATAGCTGGAACATGGTTTTCTGGAAAAAACATGTCACAGTGGTCGCAACCAGCTAATGGTGTGCTGCAGCACGACGAGCCAGTCAAAGGTGTTTATGCGCTGATACTTGATGGTTCACTGGCAAAGGTCGGCGGTGGGTCACCAGACAGTTATCTGGTTTCAGTGTTTGAAAACGGATCCATAATTCAAGAGGGTGGCCAGGACATCGTGCGTAACTTTTTGAGCAGCGGTGGAGACCCTGTATCATTTACCCTTGTTATACCAGTTGATGCGCCACCTGTAGGTCAGTACGAAGCGCATCTAATGAATGAATTTAACACAAACGATGCGCTGGTCTCTGACGCAACGCTAACAGCAATATAGGTGCATTATGGCTAAAGTTATTTTTCATAGACCAGCGTGTCCTGGTGGCGGTGGCTGTACCGACAGGTGTGCAACGTATGAAGATATTGCAGATAACATAACGATCACAACACTCAGCACTGAGGTTGCAGATCCAATGCGTATCGATTACAAAATCCATGATCCCGATGACCCTGAAAACCCAGCAAAAGATCGCGTAGGTTTTCAGGAATTCCCTCAAGCAGAGGGATGGGATATGGTTATAGTGGCGGGGGTGTAAAGTGGCTTTATATTTGAAAAATGCTGTCAACAACGAAAAAGGATCCGGTGCAAGAATTCTATTATTAACCGGGACAGACGTTGTTGATATTATCGCAAAAAAGGAAGAGCTCGGTTTAAGCAGGCCCGTAGCAATGGGCATCAGGAACGTGCCGTTTATTGCGCTTAAGTCTAAAGAGATTGGGGTTTGTGTGAAAGACGGTATTAGTTATTTGAGCAAGGAACAGGAAGAAGCTCTGATGGATCTATACGACCCACCAGAGTAACGTGATTACAACCGAGCGAGATGGTATAACATATCCTCCTGTTTAACCTTTGCTTTCAGGGTAGCAGCTTCACCGCGCCGACCAACAGGATCCTTCCTCCAACCTTTTGTCGGGTGATAAATCCAACCAGGAACGTCATCATTGCGCCGTGAATCATGCGGAGGCTTACACCCGCTCCTTTTTCTTGGTTTCTTTTTTTTACGACTCATCAGTACCAACCTCGTGGTGTTTAACACAGGCACCCATGGCAGACTCGCGATCGCCGAATACATCGATGCACTCAGGAATATAATCCTCCCAGCGATAAAACCCTCGCTTGGGAGTACTTGGTGGCGCAGGTGGCCACGCGGTGTATTTTGGCACACCGTTTATTAATGCTTTGGACACACGGTAACCCGTGCAGGACTTAATAAAAGTCCCGCACCGACTACGGAGCCAACTCCACTCAGACTTCGAAGAGTCCGTCATCATCACCCTGCTGGTTTTCTGGTTCGGCTGTTTCGGATTCAACCACAGTAGCATCAACGTCGATTATTTCAGCGTTTAAACTATCGACAGTTGCATCACCCGTTTGTGCCGGCGCAGCTTTTGGAGTGATATCACGGGTCGGTTGAACATCCCGCACCTCCTCCTCGGCATGCATCCCCATCAGAATATGAGGTGCGTAGAGCCTGCCGAAAAACGCTGCTGCCCGGTACCGGATCATGAGATCAGGCATCGTCTGCCACTTGGAATCGTTCTTATTGAACCACCCCTCCTTGATAGCCATCTCCATCGATACCCATGGCCCGATTAGCTTTTCACCGGTCTCCAATTCGGTGGCCCATGCACGACAGCGAACATCATCTACGGGCTGCTTGTTTATTGTTTTGTTCCGGTTTCCCTTGGGCCCAGTCCACGCGGTGTACTCGACCTCTTTGGAACCAAGCTCCTCGAGTTCATACCGCAACGGTGAGAACGTACCGCAGCTATTCAGCGCAGCGATAATAAACGTTGATGAAAACGATGGTCTACCCTGGATTACGTGCAGGTTTTGCATGACCGCCAGCGGAGAGGCACCGATACGATTTGCCATTTCCAGAGCGATCATCGCATTACCCACATTATTACGATACGCCTCCGGCACAAGTGATGACTGTACCAGCGGTTTGACAAGACGCTGTGCCTCCTCGAACTTCGCCATACTACTAAAGGCAGAATCGTTATTAGAGGGCAGCATCTGCGAAGGCAGCGAATCCACCTGCGTGGTTTCTGTTGTTTTGTCGTTCATAATTACTCCTGATCAATAACGCCAGCTTTGATGGCCTGAGACCGCAGCCAGCTGGGAATGGTTAATTGTGAAATCCGAACCGAGTACCCAGGCCAGACATCGTTTTCAATGCAGTGTTTGTAGGTTTCAAAGTCAGCCTGATACTCAGCGCGACCAACATCGGTGAAATCCCCATCCATTACATATGGTGCGGCAAGGTAGGGTGCCGACTTCTCTAGAGCGAGAAAAACAAACGCCTTAAGGTCACGACCGGTCGCCAGCTTATAAACGTCGGAATACCATGCTTCAGCAACGTGATACCGGTACCGGGCTGAGTGTGGCGCAAAAACGTCTGGGTGCGCGTTCTCGCAGGTTTTAAGATCGACAATGATATCCTTGCTTGGGATCCACCAATCAGCACGACACTGAACAGGCACACCGTCCATCTCAGCAACAAACGACACCTCAGGTTTACCATCGCCAGACAACAACACCTTCGCTGCTGGGTGGGCTTTTACAGCGTCACGCATCGCCTCGTACATATCCCAGTCAGAGCGGGATATAACCTTTGCCTCGCCAGCCTGGGCATAATATTTCTGCTTAACTAAATCAGAAATACGGGCATCAGGGCAAACAGATAGAAGGCGATCGATCAGGTCACCCTTTGAGCCTTTGGTGGAGAGCGGAGCAGGTCGGTCGCGTTCCTTGGCCGCATATTCAGGAAGGCAAGCATCAAGCATATCCAGCAGCTTCTCGCGATTACCTTTACTGGATAACGGTTTTTTTAACGTGTTGTTGAATTCAGAGATGATCGACTTACACTCCTTAGAGGAGAGCGTGTCATCCGCTGCCTGCCCGGTTATTTCGGAAACGATATCCTGCATATCACCGATTGATTTATTCAATGGGTATGGTTTCGCCAGCGATTCATTATAGCCATCAATAACGGTAGCCAGCTCCTCGTTCGAGGTCACCGGATCAAGGTCGTTGTTGTAATCAACGATCGCATTGGCAATGGCGTCGGTAGAGGATAAGCACCCATCGAGCAACGCTGGGTCGATATCAGGAAAGTAATCCAGCTTGAACAGATGTGGTTCCAGCACCGCAGTATGAACAGCAGTACCAACCTCCAGAGCGCGTGAAGTGCTCACCTCGGGGTTTTCCCGCGAGTGCTTGAAGTGGGCAGGAGAGCGGTGGATTTTATCCAGCTTCGACTTCGTGATAATGCTGGAAGCATGATACTCATCGTTCGGATACTCATCAGCATCATAGATGCCGGGTGGACGTATTTCTGTCATGTGACCCCCATACGGGCAGTTGAAAAGAGACTGGAGAGTAACACACAACTAGTGAATACACAAGCTAACTAGTGTATTTGCCCATCGGGATATTATGTGGCATACTCCCGAATCAACCAACCGGAGATAGGTATGTCAAACAACGCAATACATGCGGCAGAACAGCAAATCAGCGAGCTGCAAGCCATGGCAAAAGAAGCGGGAGTGACCATAAAGGCCGCTTGTGCAGAGGCAAAAATACCAGAATCCACACTGTGGAACTGGGTAAAGAAGCCACCAACAACCCTCGTCAAGTTCAACCAGATAAAAGAGGCAATCGTCATCGTTCAAGCCAGACAGGGAACAAAAACAGATGCAGCTTCGTGATTTTCAGCAGGAAGGTGCAGCAAACATAAGAGCAGCATACGCACAAAAAGTCAGATCGGTTCTATGGGTTTTACCCACTGGTGGGGGCAAGACCTACACCTTCACCTACATCACAAAATCAGCAGCGAGCAAGGGAAACAACGTCGGGATAATTGTCCATCGGCAGGAGCTGCTCATGCAGGCCAGTATGAGCCTCGCCTCGATGGGGGTGGAGCACGGCATCATAGCACCCGCAAAGGTAGCCAAAGCCATCCAACTACGCCAGATGGAGGAGCTGGGGGTGAATATGATCGACCAATCCTCACGGGTGCAGGTCGCCAGCGTTCAAGCACTGTCAAGACCAACACGGCTGGGAAAATACGCGCACCTTTTCAAACTGCTCATCGTCGATGAAGCGCACCACTCAACAGCAGGGCAGTGGCGGAAAACCATCGAGGCATGCCACCACGCTCGTGTGCTGGGGGTGACGGCAACACCAATACGGGCAGATGGGCAGGGGCTCGGTACCCACTGCGGTGGATTGTTTGACCAGATGATACTCGGGCCATCGATAAGGCGGTTGATCGATAACGGATACCTCTGCCAACCACTGGTTTATGCGCCACCAATGAAAGTGGATCTCAGCGGAATCCGCAAAGGGAAGGGAGACTACAACAAAAAACAGATGGCAGATGAGATGGATAAACCAACCATCACCGGTGATGCCGTCGACCACTACAGCAGACTATGCCCAAACAAACCAGCTATCGCGTTTTGTGCCAGCATCGAGCATGCAGAGCACGTAGCGCAGCAATTCAGGTCGAGAGGATACAAAGCAGCGTCTGTATCAGGCGACACGCCAGATGAGATCAGGCGAAACAATATAAACGGATTAAGCAACGGATCCGTCGAAGTACTCACCAGCTGCGACATTGTCAGCGAGGGAACCGACATACCGGTGGTGGAAGCAGCGATACTCCTGCGGCCAACCATGTCAACAGGGCTATACCTGCAGCAGGTAGGGAGATCGCTCAGGCCGGTACCGGGTAAAGAGAACGCGATCATCCTCGATCATGTCGGGAATTGCCTGGAGCACGGGCTACCGGATGAAGAAAGAGAGTGGACCCTGGACGGCAGGATTAAACGCTCTGGAGGCAACACAGACGGTGGATCACTAAGCGTCCGACAGTGCCCCAAGTGTTTTGCAGCGCACGTACCAAGCCCAATATGCCCGGTTTGCAAACACGTATACCCAATCCAAACCAGAGAGATCGAAGAGGTGGAGGGTGAGCTGCAGCAGGTAGATGCCCATGCGCTGGAGATGCAAAAGCGCCAAGCAAGGAGTCAGGTCGCGGTCACCAACACAAGAGAAGAGCTGGAAAAAATAGCTGAAGAGCGAGGGTACAAAAAAGGGTGGGTCGATAAAATGATCGCCGTCAAAGTTAAACAAGGTCGGATGACAGAGGAGGAGGCAGCGTGACGGATGATAAACCAACGATAATCAACGTTGGAACAATCGGTCATATCTCGCACGGAGTGCATCTCGGGATATTGAGATCCGCTGCCGCTGCCGCAATGGTGTCGCTTATAGAGCGCGAAGATCTGGTGAAAAGAAATGAAGAAATGGTGCTGGAAGTAAGGGATTACACCAGCGATGCAGATGGTTTGATTTTGGATGTTTTTGATCACGCAGATTTAAACAAACCTGATGGCATAAAGAAGCGCCGCCATAAGCAGAAAGGGCGTAACCGTAGAGAATGGTAACCCATCCACAAGGCGAGAGACTATGAGCAACATTAAATCAGGAGCAGTAGAAGGCGCAACAATACCGGCTAGGGTTAAGACTCTGAAAGTCAGAGTAAAGGATAAGCACGCCAAGCAGCTGCGTGGGATGGCTAATAGTGTAAATATGGTATTCAATTACTGTAATGAGCTGAGTTACCGCAATATCACCGAGCGGAAAAGATACCTGTCAGGCTACGATATTCAAAAATACCTCACCGGCGCAAGCAAAATGCTTCCAATAGGCCGGGGCACCCTGGATCAGATCGCTGCTGAATACGCGATCAGAAGGAATAAGGTCAAAAGGTCAAAGCTGAACTGGCGCAAATCTGTAGGCACTCGCCGGTCACTGGGATGGATACCCTTCAAAAAGCGCACTGTAATGTACAGGAATGGCCAGATTTACCATAACGGGATACTGTACTCAATCTGGGATAGCTATGGTTTATCACAATACGAGCTGCGTTCTGGCTCATTTAATGAGGATGCTCGGGGTAGGTGGTATCTCAATATAGTTGTTGAGGTTAAAGAGGAGAAATCTACGGGAAAAGAATCGGTAGGGATTGACCTGGGCTGCAAATCAACTGCAACAGATAGCAACGGTTATGTGGTCCAGGGCCGTGAGTTCCGCAAGCTGGAGGGCAAATTAGGCATCGCTCAACGCTCCAGGAATAAGAAACAGGTCAAGACCATACACGCAAAGATCAAAAACCGCAGGGCTGACACCTTGCACAAATACAGTCGAAAACTCGTAGAGGGTAACCCGTAATGACACCGGAAATGAAAGACCTGTTAGAGAGACAAGGAAATATCATCCACAACACATGCAATACCATTGGCTGCAAAGATTGCGGGCTGAAAAACGGGTTTGATGATAACTCTGGATGCGCCTCAACAGACCTGCATGAAAGGATAATGGATCTGGAAATGAAGGAATCCAACCATGAATAACCAGCAAGACAGAGAAGCGTTTGAGGCGGTCGCATCTGAACACTATAACCTGTCAAGGTTCGATGAAAGAGAGCCTAACGGCAACTACTCCCTCTTCGCCCTGCAAGCACTATGGGATGGGTGGCAAATGAGTACGGTTCACCACCAAGCCCAACTAGCCGCACAAGCAGAGGAGATCGAGCGGTTAAAGGGTGCCTTACATAGAATATCTAATGACTGCACCGCGCGAAAAGCAGTAATGATTGCACGTAATGCTTTGGCCATTCAACCCAACACAGAGGGAGAGACTAATGCAAAATGAAATGACGATAGACGGGAACAAGATAACCACTTGGTACGCTGACCACATGGAGCAGCCCTACACGGCTGTAAATATGACAGTCTCCATTGAGATGCTGAAAGGTTATGACCTGACAGATGAGGAGAAAACGGAACAGTCTGCTTTGATGGCGGGTTATTGTCGGTTGCTTGAGGAGCGCGGGTTAATTGGATGGGGTGAAACCGAGTTCGAGTCCATACAGGATCTATTCAGCAATGCCACTAAAGTGGATAGCACAGAGGGAGAGAAGTAATGGGTATTGAGGATTATGTTGTTTTAGTGGATAAGTTTGAGGAGAATACCAACGCAGCGGGGTTTTGCTTTCCTTGTAATTCCTGCAAGCATAATAAAAACGCAGACGATGAGGCACCTTGTAATGCGTGTGACCATAATTGCAGCAGCGTAACCACCGAATAGAGAGGAGAGTAATACATGATCACCAAAACCGACTACGCCATAGCAATCTGGCAATGGACAACCCTCGGCCTGCTTAGTTTTGCCGGGATTTTTATCGGGCTGCTTATCGTGTACCCGATCGCGATAACGTGGTTAAAAATTAAATACGACATCTTTGTTGATCGCCCAGAACCAAATATGTTTGGTGAGCTGTTCGTGCAGCATAAAGACAAATACAAAGATCATGGTTCAAGCGGTTGGTGGGAATTCTGGAACATAGGCGGTCTTTTTTGGCCATGGGGAAACGATGAAGATGGGTTTCTTGGTGAGCCATCAGGCAAACACTCGGCGCGTGAGGATGGCGAAGAGAAGAGCTGGGGAGCCATGTATCGATGGTGCATGAGAAACCCGTTCAATAACGCCAAACGATACTGGGCGCCAATGAGGTGCATGATTGAAGAGTGCGATATTCACTGGCAAGGCAAGGGTGACATTTACAACCAGGATGGCGAACTCATCCTCAACGACAACGAGCCACTCGCGCAGGGTCGATATTTTGTAATGGCCGTGCACAGAACTACCGGCAGGAAATACTTCTCATTCAGGCGGGTACAGCAGCGCAGCGACGGGAAGGTGATACACATCCTGTTTGGATTCAAGGTCAAACCAAAACACATCGGTGAATCGTTTGATGATGATGACAAGGAAAAAGGTTTTACATTCAGAGCGTCGGCATGGGCTAACGCAAACTAACCGGAGAGCACTATGTTTAAATTTTTCAAGGAATTACTGAAAACCCTCAAGAGCATCGACGCCAGGCTGGAAAAGCTGGAGAGTTGTGTTGTGGAAAAACATCCTGGCCAGCACGGTCATGACACCAGTATATCGACCAGGCAATACAACCAGTAGCAACAAGTAACCGAGCAGAGCCTGCTCCGGCAGGCTATTGTCGTTGGAGAACCGTGTGATCGAATCAAAGGTAATGAAGCAAATCCAGCTCGGGCTGGGGCAAATGGCGCACCTAAAGCTGTTTAGAAACAACGTAGGCCTTGGCTGGGTGGGAAAGCTCATCAGACGCGCCGCAGGCGATCGTGGGCTGACAGTAACACTTGACAGCGCAAGACCTCTCCATGCCGGCTTGTGCGTCGGATCCGGTGATTTGATAGGCTGGGAAGAGATAGTGATCACAGACGCCATGGTGGGCAAAACAATTGCCCAGTTCGTATCCGTCGAAGTTAAGGGGCAGCGCACCAAAACAACAGAGGAGCAAATCGATTGGGCAAAGGCTGTGAGGAATGCGGGCGGCAAAGCGCTCATAGTAATGTCTGAAAGTCAAGCGATAAAGGCATTTAAAAAGTAAAAAAATAGCTTGAAAAAAAGCCAGTGACTAGCAATAATGCAAGCCAGCTTTAAAACCGTATGGGGATTATATGAGCTACATACTCACAGCGTCAGGAATCAAGATAGATCCACTTCATCCAGAACCGGAACAAATAAACATCCATGACATAGCTCACTCACTGGTGAAAATATGCAGGTTTAACGGGCATTGTCACGGGTTTTATTCGGTGGCAGAACACAGCATCAGGGTCAGCAGAGAGGTGCCAATAGCGCACAAACTGACAGCGCTCCTGCACGACGCGACAGAGGCATATATCGGGGACATGGTGTCACCGATCAAGCGAAGAATGGCACCATACCGGAAAATGGAGGAGAACCTCTGGCGATGCATCGCGGAGAAATTCGAACTGCCAGAGAAGATACCACACGCGGTAAACCATGCCGACCTTGTGTTGTTGGCAACAGAAAAACGCGACCTCATGCCACCAGATGACCGAGAATGGCCGATGCTAAACGGTGTCGAACCAACAAAAGAGGTGCTCAGAAGAGTTGCTACATGGGATTATGACTTTGAGTTATGGCGGGATTCGTTTACGCAAGAATTTGTAAAACTAACAAATTGCACAACAATATGACCCGCACCGAATGCCGGCAAGGGTGCGATCGCATGACCGCAGACGTCGCAAAACGCACGGGTCTCACCATTGTAAAAACAGGGGTCGAGAACGGCGTGTGGATGGTTTTATACATAACCACGGAGGGTAAACCAATGATTCGCCAGCTCCGGGATTTACTAAAAAGGCAGCACGAGTGGAAGTAAACGATTTAAAAGCCAGACTACCGATCGACAGACTGATCGAAGATTCATACGGGGTAGAACTAACCAAATCAGGCTCGGAATTTACAGCCTGCTGCCCTTTCCATGAGGAAAAAACCCCCAGCTTCTCGGTCGTACCATTAAAGGATATGTTCTACTGCTTCGGCTGCGGAGCGAGTGGTGACCACCTCGACTTCATTGGAAAGTCAGAGGGCTGGAACGCCAGCAACAAAGATGACTTCAAGAAAATAAAACAGAAAATGATCGACCTTGTCGGGGGTGTAATCACCGAACTCAAACCAATACAAAAGCAACCAGGCAGGCCGGTCAAAAAACCAAAGTGGATACCGGTAACACCGGTGCCGGAGACAGCACCCGCGCTGATATCAAAGGGTGGGGATGGATACAAAACCGGTCAGATTTACAACCCCAAAAGAGAGGGTACCGACAAAGAGTGGACCAGCTTTAGGCCAGAGGAAATATACCGCTACCCTGGCCACGGCTACGTGCTCCGGGTCAAGATCAACGGTAAGAAGATAACACCACAAATCACCTACTGCCGGCACAGCGAAAGCGGAGAGGAGCGCTGGTGCATGCAAAGCTTCGCAGAGCCGCGGCCAATATATGGACTCGAACAACTGGAGTCGAAACCGGATGCAACGATCGTCATGCCAGAGGGTGAAAAGGCAGCTGACGCCGGCAAACGATTATTTGAGAAAGCCATCAGCGTATCATGGCCGGGAGGCGGCAAAGGCATAACCAAAGTGGACTGGTCGCCGCTGGCAGGAAGAAAGGTGCTGCTACTCAGGGACAACGATGATCCTGGGTTGGCGGCGATGGATGGTCACTTCAAAGAGTGCGGAGAATTTAAACCAGGCGTGGCGCAGATGCTACAATCGATCGGCGCCACAGTTAAGATAATTGATCCTCCAGAGGGGAAAAACAAAGGGTGGGATATAGCAGATGAACCAGAATGGGCATACGAAAACGCCGCAGAATACGTCAAAACAGGGATGCGAAACCCACAGACCGATCCAAACCAGGCTGATAGTGAAGGACCGAGCGACACCAGCGCTACGCCGCCTGATCAAGAAATGGAACCTCCACCCGATTATAGCGACGCACCAACAGACACCTACAACGAATCACCGCAGCAATTCATAGAGCCGGAGCCCTTTAAAATGCTGGGGTCCAGCAAAGACTACATCAACGACAAAATACACTTCCACTACTACTCGAACAACGCCAGATCAGTCATCACCCTGACGGCGGTACAGCACACACATTTCAACCTGCTGCAGATCGCATCACGACAATACTGGGAACGAAAGTTTGGTGGCGATGAAAGGAAACTGAGTAAAATCAGCTGGGAGCTCATCGCCAACTGGCTGATCGTCGCCAGCCAAAAACTACCGATATATGATCCAGCAAAAAAGAGGGGGCGCGGAGCCTGGTGGGATAGAGACCACGCGGTCGTTCACTGCGGCGACCACATCATCGTCAACAACAATCACATACCACTGGAGCAAATCCAGAGTAATTATATTTATGAGGCATCGATACCGATCAGGCTCAACCTCGAGAAACCACTACAGAACAAAGAGTCGCATGAACTGGTAAAACTTTGCGAGGCGGTCAGCTGGGAAAAACCGGTGTACGGAAAACTGCTCGCCGGATGGATAGCGTCCAGCCTGGTCTGCGGAGCACTGCCATGGCGACCACACGCATGGATAACGGGTCCAGCGGGATCTGGTAAGTCGACGGTGATGGACAAGATAGTCAAACAATCGGTCGGCAGCATGGCGCTCTTTGTACAGGGAGAATCATCGGAGGCCGGCATACGACAAACGCTGGGGCACGACGCGCTACCGGTAATATTTGATGAGGCAGAATCCGAAAGCACAAAGTCAGCGCAGCGGATCGACAGCATTATGAACCTCGTCACACAGGCCAGCACGGAGAACCAAGCGGTTATGGCCAAAGGGGGTGCAGGTGGCCAGGCGGTCACCTACCGAGTCAGATCGTCGTTTATATTTTCCAGCGTCGGCATCAACCTGAGAACAAACCCAATACGAGGCAGGGTCGCGGTTTTATCCCTGCTCAAAAACGAAGTATCCGCGGCAAGCGACAAAGCATACAACCAACTGCTGCAGGACATCGACTCAACACTGACAAAGGAATACAGCCACAGGCTACTCGCCAGAATGGTGCAGCTGATACCGGTCATGCGCCACAACAAAGAGGTGTTTGCAAACGCGGCCGCAAGCCACCTCGGCGGAAAACGAATGGGGGACCAATACGGATCCCTTCTGGCAGGGGCATACGCGATGCACAGCACAGACAAAGTGACATACGAGGCAGCAGCGAGCTGGATCAAAGAGCAGGACTGGGATGATGTGACGGATCCGGACGCCATGTCGGATGAACTCGCCTGCCTGCAGCACATCATGGAAACGATCGTCAAAGTGCAGGGTGACAGAGGTGGCACGATCGACCGCAGCATAGGCGAACTAACAATGGACGTGCTCGGATTAACCGACCTCGAGAACACAACAGTCGATCAGGATATAGCCAGCCAAACGCTGAAGCGATACGGCATCCTGGTCGATAAAGCAGAAAAAATGCTGTACGTGAGTAACAACCACGGCGGCATTAAAAAGATCCTGAGAGAAACGCAATGGGCTCGCGATTGGTCGCGGATACTCAAGCGACTCGACGGTGCAAAACCATCGGAACCTAAACGGTTTGCAGGTGGACAACAAACCAGAGCGGTGGCAGTACCTGCCGACGTCGCACTTGGCGAAAGCATGAACACCGACTTAACCGACTTTTAAGGAGTCAACTATGTGTGAAGAGAAACAGCAGGGTGAGCAGGGGCAAGGGTTTGTTCCTGGAACTATATCCATATGTCTGGATATAGATGATCCGGTTACCATTAAGGACACCGGTCGCCACGGTAAGGTGGTGGGCATCTATACCGACCAGCATCGCAAAACAACCTACCAGGTTAAATATGCTGATGCGGATGGTTTTATCACTGATTGCTATTTCAGAATCGATGAGCTGAAATCAAACGTAGGTGCAACAGAGTAATAGCACGGGGGTGGAAACACCCCCTTTTTATTTGGAGTCAACATGACCGAACAACAAAACACGATCGACAACGATGAGATTTATCAGCAGGCTTGCCAGTTAATCAAAGAGCGCGAATACGCATCGATATCGCACCTGCAGAGAAAACTCAAACTCGGATACAACAGAGCAGCTAGGCTGATCGAAGCAATGATCGCTCAAGGAATTGTGCTGGACTTTGATGAGAAAGGGCAAAGGAAGGTGGTGAAATGATCGTTGGTGTGGCAATAAAAATAGGCGACCACATCGAGATAAGGCTACCAAAACCCAACAGGCATCATGATTGCTTTCGTTATTTTCATGAGATAACTGGTGTTAGCGCGCCTTCTGTTGGGCTTAACGTAAACGGGAAAAACCAAGGTTTTTACACGCATACAGGAAGGTATTTAAACAGGGTCCAGGCTGGTAAATATTGTCAGCGAATTAAGCAACCTACAAACTTCGATACTCCAGGCATGCCGCCATTTGATGGGAAACCTGTTTGCAGTGAAGATTTATGGTGATTATGGTTGCGCCGGGTGGATTCGAACCACCGGCCTTCAGCGTATGGGGCTGACGAGCTACCAGGCTGCTCTACGGCGCAGAGCAACATCATATCAGGCATCAAACGATTCCGCCATATACCTGCGAATACGAGACCGGAACGCATTTGTGGTTTCCCCATCCTTGGGGGTGTGACCGTGAACTTTTGCCCACCGCTCCAGATCCACACGGAATCGACGATCGGCAAACAACGATCGGAACACACCACAGAACATGCCTATAACAAACACCAGGAGAAACAGACAAACAGTCAAGCCCATACCCATGGCAAAACGAATCAAAACATCCATTAGCTCATCCACAAACCGCCTCCAGTGTTATTTTCTTACTCAACAGCGCATTGACCGCCTGCGAGACCTTCATGTCATGAGGGCATCGATCAAAACCAGCCAGGCTAGACGGTTTCAGTGTCTCCCGGGTTTTATTGATCAGCTCTTCCTGGAGGGATTCATCTGCCTGAATTATCCGCTGCAGGCAGGGAAAACAACAATTCTCATACCCTGGAACTGACACCAGCTTGAAGCCAGCCATTACGGTGATTTCCTTTCCACATTTGTCGCATTTCATTGTTTTATCCAAAGTTATCGAACAGCAATCATCCCTCAAAGGACGCCCTCTACCAAATTTATTCTATCACCAATCCAGCGCATAACCGGTACCGCCATCGAATTACCGATCGCCTCATACCTGCGAGAGTTCGGTGCCGGCTTACCCTTGAACGGGATCAAAGTATAGTCATCATCGAAACCCTGCAGGCGTTCACATTCGCGTGGGGTTAGGCGGCGAACAACACGGTTGGTATGAATCGCTGGCGTACCCTGGCCAGGCTTGCCGCCACCGGTACTTAGTGAGCCGGACACCTGTCCATCACCTCCTTCATATCTAACCTCACCGCGTGAGTTTTCAGCAAAAACCATAGGCCGGTCAGAGCTCGTCATCGTGTACGCTGGATCACCATCAGCACCGACATCCAAACCGTTACCATTATCTCTGGTGGCGCGGGGCCCGATAGGGTGACAAAGGGGTGTGATAACAGCGTTTGTGCATCCGTCCGTATCGATCGGACCCGAAACAGGTGCAGACACCGGATCCTGTCGAGCATTAAAACAAACCAGATCAGTAGCATCTTTATAATCACGGGATTTTAGTGTCGATGCTTTGTCGCCATTGCCATACTTACCAGTCCCCTGAAGATCGTGCACCGTTATATCTTCGGGGTTGAGTCCCGCTCCACCACGTCGGCCAGAGCTTGATGTAAGTGTGCCGGAAGTGTGCGGTTGCGCTTTGCGGCCCGCTTTAATATTCCCGAGCAGGCAGTCGCGCTCAAATAAAACGGCTGCAGGTGGTCGCCAGTCTCCTCCAAGATATCCGACAACAAACACTCTTCTACGTCGCTGGGGGACTCCGAAGTATTGAGCATCAAGAACGCGGTATGCGAACCCATACCCGAGTTCGGCCAACGCCCCGAGGAAGGCACCAAAGTCCCGTCCACCGTTTGATGACAACACGCCGCTGACGTTTTCCCAAACGATCCAGCGGGGATTGATTGCATCAGCCAGTGCAAGGTAGATAAGCGCCAAGTTACCACGCGGGTCAGCCAGTCCCTTTCGGAGTCCGGCGACGCTGAACGATTGGCAGGGGGTGCCTCCAACGAGAACATCGACTGTTGATCCATTGCAAACCTCTGAGTTGTGAATTTTTGTCATGTCGCCCAGGTTGGGGACATCTGGATAATGATGGGAAAGCACTGCAGACGGGAACTCGGCAATCTCTGAAAACCATTGTGGCTCCCAGCCTAGTGGATGCCAAGCACACGACGGTGCCTCAATGCCTGAACAAACAGATCCATACTTCATAAACGTGGCGCCTGAATAAAAAGCCCTCAACCGCACAAGGAGAAACAGTGCGGTGAGGGAAGCGCCTGCCATACCGGGGGTGGTGCTGGCAGGGGTGAAACTACTGGGGGATTACGTTCTCAGCACACGGACCCTTCTGGCCTTGACCAAGAGTAAATCCAACACGCTGACCTTCGCGCAAGGTTTTGAAACCGGTACCCTGGATGGCGCCGAAATGAACAAACACATCGTCACAGTTATCCGGAACAATAAATCCATACCCCTTTTTTTCATTAAACCACTTCACTGTACCCTGTTGCTGCTCTGACATTTGAAACTCCTAATTAAATTAAACCCTTACTATTTGCAATCCACGTTTTAACAGACAACCGCTGGCATACACCAGGATTGACCACCACGGTGTGTGAATTATACACCTGTGACTTAGGGATCCAATGCCACGCCTTACCACAGAACACCTGGAGAGCCTGTCCGGACTTCGACTCACGGGTAACCTCAACATCTAAATCGCACCACTCGCTCATTTATGGTCATCCTTATGGCGCCGGATATGACTATCAATGTCACGCGCAGCCCGCAAGAGCAGATCACGGACGGTCAGCGGGCATGCACCATTATCAATCAGAAACGACACATGGTCATCACCAAACGAAAGGACAATCTCCTTCCCTTTAGGCGGCTGACCATGATGAGTGACACGACAACTCGTGAGATTACCCATTCCCACCCGCTACCTCCGCAACATCAAATAAACCATCATTAACAGTAATCCGCACATCAATATCAAAGAGAGAGCGAACCGTCGCCTTCATCTCATGATAGGTGACAACATCGCTCAAATCGCAGCAAGGCTGCTTAATCATGTCCTTCAACACCGCATACGTGACAATTCTGGCATTAGAGAAACGGCGACACAGATAGATAACAATCCGACAACGTAGTTCATGACTCATAAAAACCTCCACAATAAAAAAGGGTGAAGAGGCAAATGTACCGTAGTATCACGCCGGTTGTCCCGCCTATGGCCAAAGATAGCGATCTCCCTCGGTATTCCGCTGGAAGCCCCGTAATCTCTAGGGTTAACGACCATGCGAACCAAAGCGTGAGGATAATGGCCGGGTAGTTGAGATCAAGCACTTTTATCGGTATCCGATTCAACCAAAGACAAATCAACAACAGGCGCCTTTATAACGCGTGGCTCAAAACCAACAATTGTGCCAATATCACAGTGTCTTCGAGGCCAAATCCCCCAATATGTGTCCTCAACAATGAAGCGACCAACAGCCTTGGTGAGACCCTTATCCGAGCCGCAGTTGCCACAAATCGGTTTCTGCTTGCTGGTCATACCGCGCATATCGAGAACAAATTGCGCTGGTTCGCCACGGTCCTGAACAGCATGACCGCAATCATCACAAACCTTGGCTCGCGAAAAATCAGATTTCCGTTTTTCAACCCTTTTAAATAGCTTCATTTGACACACCTAACTAGTAAAAACTAGAGTTATCTTACAAGATGACTAGTGAAAACACAACTTAGATTAGCCGTTAATATCATTATTTCTCATTTCTTCGATCGTGTGGTTTATGCATTTGGCTATTTTTTCCATATCCAAAAGCGAAAACCCTGAAAACGGATAACTAAATGATAAAAAGCATTTCGGATCATTATCGGAAACACCGGTGATATGGGAGCGAAAAAAACAATCTTGAGACAAATCAATGTGAGCCGAGCTATTAGGCGTTAGGGGTGGAGCTGGGTTGTCTGGAATAAGTGGCTTTTTCATTACATCACCTTCTTTGGCGGGTTTCCAACATACCCCGCATTACGCAGGGCGAACCTGCCGACACCAGTGACAGCGCTGATCTCACGCACCGAACACCCTTGATCAATAAAACCATTAAGCACATCACGCCATGGGGCACCATACTCACGGACAAGCCGACGACGCCAATTGTGCTTGGTTTGGTGGATGGACATTAGGCTGAAGGGGTGTTTTTAATTCGCAATTCAACAAGGTCAGCCATCATCTGATACTCTTTACCGTTATTAGAGTTACCATATGATTCTTTTACTTTTTCTCGAAACTCGGCCATCGTTCCAGAAAAGCAACCACAACGAACAAATATACCCGATTTCAAATTAAAGAAATATGTCGTCCTGTTTTCAGAGCCAAAACCACCGAAACTAACAAAAGGAAGGTTTTTGTTCGCAATATCATCATCGTTATTCTTGCCCTCAAAGCTGCACCCTTCGCCAAAGCGGCACCATTCGCCAAAGCTGCACCCTTCGCCAAAGCTGCACCCTTCGCCAAAGCTGCACCATTCGCCAAAGCGGCACCATTCGCCAAAGCTGCACCCTTCGCCAAAGCGGCACCATTCGCCAAAGCTGCACCATTCGCCAAAGCGGCACCGTGAGCCAAAGCGGCACCGTG
>Ga0255048_10000257_pt1 | contig 40482 bp, 24 predicted proteins | sample JV7_2_2_MG_FD_183619 | JGI IMG/M metagenome (GOLD analysis project Ga0255048, IMG submission 183619) | Seawater microbial communities from Jervis Inlet, British Columbia, Canada - JV7_2_2 | ecosystem: Environmental > Aquatic > Marine > Inlet | place: Canada: British Columbia | collected 2016-10-06 | reverse complement strand
GGACCCAACATATGTATATTGTCAATACTCAGCATAATAGGAGAAGTGATTTCTCTACATGTCGTAATATCACCAGTGTAATAGTCTATAAAAAAATCTCCATGTGAATGTACTAGAATTGCAGATGCTACTTCTGTGACAAAATGACCACCAAGATCGATAAGGGCTGAAATATCTACAGCCCATACTAGTTTTTGAACACTAGTCAAGCCAGTATCTGACGGTAATCTATCAGCAGACAAAGACACTAATGGGAAACCTACATTCCATGTATTCCTGTAGGACTGCAAGACAACAGAAAGAGTACTGGTGACAGCTTCTTGAAATGATGCTCCTCGAGGTGAGACAAACTCTGATGGCCCACTAAACCTAGCTAAGCTTGTTTGTGCAAGTCTACTTGGGCTTAAATAATATGCTCCACCAATACCTGAGTGAGCAGAGTATTCCCATGGATCCCCAATGGCTCTAGTCATTCTAGAGAATGCATTGTCAGTTTGTTTTACTCCACCAGATAACTTTGTTGAAGTTGGCTGCTCGCCCTTCTTATAATCAAAAGCTACTGGAAAAACATCCTGCATTTGATCTGTTGACATATTTCCTCCTTATACCTTTGTCCATACTGCAGTGTTATCGGCAGTAGTATCACCAGTATCAGTATCCCATGTTGGCTCAGCGATATTACTAGTGCCAGCAGTCGTACACTCATATAATCCGTCAGCGGTAGACAAAACAAAATCTCCTATTGAGTAGCTTGTAGAAGCTAACCACAGAGGAGCAAAACCAAATTGAAATCCCAGGCTCCTGAATGGAGCGTCTGCCCATTCTGTACTTGTTGTACTGTTAACTAGATCAACAATACGATAAGGTCCCGAGTGTGGGTTGACAGTAATAAATGTAGCTCCATCGATTCCAGCTGCTACGTTGTCTGTATCAGTAGCAATCTTCCATCCAAATGGAACTTTCTCTAGATAATCATTTACATATTCACCAAGTAAATAATCAGGTAGAGATACTCTAGCAACCATTTCATTGCTATAAATTACGCGGTTATAATATGGGCTTACACAGTGAGCCTGGAAGGTAACCAACCTTGTAGAAATTAACCAATATCCACCAACGTTATTATCAGAATCAGTGGGGCTACAATCTGGAACAGCATCTTCTGGATAGATAGCTCTCCACTTACCATTATAAGCATCGGTAGCATCGTCAATTTGCTCTACCAACAGTGGTCTAACTGGTACAACAGCACCAAGATCTCCAGTGGCAGGATGCCTAGCAGCTGCATCTGTATTCTCAGTTGTTGAGTCCAACATATAAGTTACGACTTTACGACCGACAATAGAACCATCAGCCTGGACACCTTCCCATTCTTTAAGGTCATTCTCTATGGTTATTTCAGATTTCCATTGTGCGTAAGTAGTGGCATCTGTTACCCATGCTGGTGTATCTAAATTATAAGAGATCCAGTCATCTAATGTATCATACCCAAGTAAAACATCATCTTTAAGTATTTGATATAAATAAACTTCTGATTCTTTGCCTTCTAGACCAGTCTCTGTCATATTGATGATTACATCTTTATGCGCGGGATAGTAAGGATTAGTAGAGGCTCTAACTATAGTAGTATAAAAACCTAAATCGTCAGCAGATGTTGGCGGCTGATAAGAAGTAAAAGCTTCACCATCACCAGTGCTTACTGACGATGACACGGAGGCACCTGACAGGTAACCTATATCACTGGGCGACATAGTAAAACCAACTTCTATACCAGGAACAGGAACTCCAGAAATACTAGTAACGGTTGCTTTCAAAACAGCATAATCAGCACCAGCATAGATAGGGCCATATTCACGTGGACTAGAAGTAAAAGGCACCATTGCTTTGTCGATATTCAAAGTTATTATTGCGGCTTCTAGTTGGTCATGAGTAATACAAACAAATCCTTGATTTATATTCTGTGTTACGGGACTAACATCTGCTAACCATGCAGAAATACTAGTGTCTCTTTCTGCTTCTTCATACTCTATGCGAAGTGTGACACTGTAACTTGCGACAATAGATGTGCCAAGTGGGGGTATTCCTCCATTTGCACTAGATCCTAAATATACAATACCCAAGTCTTTATCAACAAAATATCTTGTTTGGGCAGTGGAGTTAAGTAATTCAAACCAAGTATCTACTCTAGTCCATTCTACCCAAGTAGAGACGTCAGCTACATAAAGATGGAAAGAACTATCAGCCAATACAGGAAACCGACTAAGCCTAAACACTTGATAGGCAGAGCCACTAGATAAGCCTAACACTTCACTAGCTGCCAGGTCTTGATACACTGTCGGTACAACTCCAACTGTCTCAATATAATTACGATTAAATATCAAGGCAGTTGTTTCGTCTATCGTATTGTCTACTATAAATTCTTTCTTGTTGATATCTACATTAGACCAGTCAATTTTGCCAGCAGCAGATACAGTTTCTTGTTCTACCTCGGACACAAAACTACCAGAAAACTCATATGTCTGATTAACAAATATATAATAAGCTGGAGTTTGAGTATTAGAAGGCCTTCTGAATGATGCCGCCAAAATAGGAGACGACATGTCTGGTTCCACTGTTAGCTCTACATAATTACGCCCACTTCTATTGTTGGCAGAATCAACATATTGCACTCGACTATTATCGCCATACAAATGCCATGGAGTCTTATATCGGTAATACTGGCCGTGCCTAATGATAGGGATCCAACTTCTTTCATGGTCACGAAAGAGTTCATTTATACTACTTACACATACATCTCCATCTTTTACTGACCCTACGCCAGACTTAAAGTACTGAGATTCAGACACTCCTTGTGTTGACTGATCGGCTAGTCGTGGAAGATTAGGTAGTCTTAGGTCAAATGGACTGCACCATCGTTTTATATCAAACTGCCATCCACCTGGTAAGTCACCTTCATTTTGAAATCCGACATAAGGCTTAGTACTTTCGCGATGATAGACGACTTGTCTAGTAGAGAAATTAACACTTGGTCTAGTTACTGCCATGATTATTCGCCCCAGAAAACCTTAGAGAGCATAAAGAGCTGATGGTAGATTTCTGAACCTTCAGCATTAGGAAGTGCATTGACTTCTCCAGAATCTAAAGTTTCATGATGAAAGAGTTCATATTGGAAGTCTGAATCCTGAAATGTAAAAACCTGAACTGGAACAGTATCTATAGTCATAGGAAATTGAGCTGTATAATAAGAACAATAGCTTTGGCCTGAAGGATACAAATAACTCTCGACTTCTCCGTTAACATAGTCTACCACATATTCACCGTCTGATGCAGGTGTTATAAGTACTTCTGTCTCGAAAATTTTCTTTTCAAAGAACAGTAAACTATTCTGTATTATATTGGTATTATCAAGTATTAAAAGTTTATCAGAACGTACATATTCTTGATGTATCACCAAGTTCGAAGTGTCTCTAACCATGGTAGATGACAGTGTGTTTGATCTAATTGTCCCTATCAAAGATGCAGTAAAATAAGATGATTGGTTGATTGCCGCAGCTAGATCATCTAAATAATAACCAGTATCATCCAGTTGATAAGTTCTAATCTCGCGATCAATAACTGCAGTACCATCAGGTCTCCAGTCACTATACAGCACAACTTTGTTGGCTAATATATTGACTCTTGGATTAGGAGCCACAGGGTCACCAGCACTATTGTCAGATAATGATATGAGCAGAGAAGGTGTCCTTAGGAATCCAAGATCTCTGGCTATCGAATTAACGACTCCTTCATACAGTGGACCTCCAGGATGGACAGAAACATCGAATAACCTATTACGGTAATCGACATTAGACTCACCATGAATCCGCTTCAGAGAAACCAGATCACCATGATAGTCAAAATTATTAACAACATTACGTACTTGTGGCGTTGCCACTACTTGTACAGGCAGGTTGACATAGAATGAGAATCCATGAAATGAACGTCCAGCCATTATATACGTCTCCAGTCTATTAAGTATTTGCTTATCATATAACAACCCTAACAGAAGAATAATTCTCTCGCAACCAAATTTTATTACGATCATAGTCTACTAAATAGTAATCATAATAGACATTTCCAAGCAATACATCAGAACCAGATAGAAACCATAGTTTACCATCAGAGTCAAAGGACAAATCGCTAGAACTTTGTAGTGCAGCTGGTAAAGGGATAACAGTCTCTGGTATTGCTACTGGTACATAAAATATAAATCTGGTAGTTAGTGTATATTCTCTATCTGGTGCGCGGTCATCAGAATACAAACATTCCAAAGTCACCTGGTGTGTTCCTGTCTGTTGAATTAGTAATTCCATTATTACTTCTGACCAAATACCAGATTCCCAGTTGTCGTTATCAATCCATGCATTTACAGTAGTAGCCACTTTAGTTCCATCAATATCCAGGTAATACTCCTGCCCGTCAGGATCCTTAATACCCCAACGAAGTTTCCATGGAACAACAGAGACATCCTTTATATCTGTTTTAATAGAAACAATATCATCGCGTGAATATATCCATCGATCTGAATAAAGACTCATTTTAGTGTCTGGGTGATCAGATTCCAGAACTGTGAGATCTGGATAAGGCAACCTAGTGTTGTATATGTATAGATTCGTGCTGTCAATTGCAAACATATAGTTGGTGTTTGGTTTAAGTGTCATGGCAGTTAAAGTTAGTGGTAGACTATCGGCATCATGTAATTCTATTTCATATTCATAGTCAAGATCATCGTATCCTTGACGGATAACATCAAAGTTGTTTGTAGTAAATCCTTCGGATACCAAAGTGCTTCCCCAGACTTTAGAACCAAATCTTAGAAATCTCCATGATTCCAAACTGGTATTTGGTATAACAAGGTTGTATGTGTCTAGTTGTGATGTGCGGTCATAAGGAAACGACTCGACAGTAATTTGAGCTGTGTCATCCATATAGCTAACAAATACTTGGGTCACAGATTGCCATTGATTAATAGTTTTAAAAGTACCATTGAATCTTATTGGAACAGCTTCTTCTACCTCGGTACCCTTACGAGTGATACCTCTAATATACACTTTACTATAGTAAATGTTATTTCTGGCTCTAAGTTCCCAAGTACTATTGTCTCGTATAGTGATATATAAGTGTCCATTGATTACAATGTCATTTGGTGTAGTAGACGACAAGTCTTGTATGTCTGTGCGCGGGATAACCTCGACATATTCATATGATTCAGATCCATCTGTTAGTCTAGATGGAATAGTAGTATAACTTAATGATTCTATATCATTATTAGCGGCAATAGTAAGCTGATATTCAACATCACTTATATCGGCATAAACTGTTGGTTGCTCAAACACAGGGATGCCATCATGTTCTCCATTGTTGGTAAACTCCATGCCAACACCAAGTTCTACAGAATACAATCTGTCAATCAGATTAATATCAGTTGAACTAAGGAATATATTATTGCGTTCTTCAACTAATTGTTTATGGACACGTTCGAGATCTGCCCCTATAGGATTAAGCATCTGTTGCAGTGTAGACCATGACCACATACGAGCTTTAGTCCATTCCGGAGCACGATTGGCTAGACGCTGTGTCATCCAAGAAAGGTAATAAATGTCTTGTGGCCAAGTTCCTAATGTTGACATAATCTACTCCTTAAAACGTAATAAACTGTATGCCCTTATAGCGTGTCGAAGTTTCCAGAAGAAGTCTTTCGTTATACAGGGGACTAAGTACACCTGACAATACGCGATTGCGAGTTGTGTCACTACTACTTTGTGATGTGCGATACAGGTACGCTTCCTCAAACTTATTAGGAGTATTCCTGCCAATACTCAAAGCTCCTGGTGCTGCACCTAACATAGCGACCACTAGTTCGTCTAGATCTAATGGTTCGCCATTTCCAAGTCCGTTAATAGTATCTTCTACAATATTACGCATAGCTGCATAGCCAGCAGATATTTCTTCAGTGGTACTTCGTGAAGACCAATTAACTGCAGTAACTAATTCTAGACCCAAAGTTTTAGCTGCAGATACAAATGGTCTTATACCATAACCGACCACTTCACCAACAGCTGTAGAAACTGCATTAACTAAAGATGGACTGACTGATGGGGTGATGCTTCGGATGTATAAACCAAACGTACCAGGACCCTGTTCTGCATTTATTAATGTTACATCTGCCACACCAGGAACACTTAGTGCAGCCAAACGGACACTTGCATAGATAGCTTGATTCCTAGCCGCAAATAAATTAGACAGCCTGAATCTATATGAGTCGTCACGTTCCCTGTCTACTCCACTATCAATAGCAAACCTATTAGTACACTTTAATAAGCTTCTGCTTGATAAAGAATATCCAGTAAACGTATGTAGGGATAGTGTATTGCGCGGCAAAGAAGAAGCCTCTCCTTCAATGTCTGCACGAATAGGAATGTATATAAATGAACTATTAGGTTGACAAACAACAGACTGAAGAGTTTTGTATCCAATTGCAGGTTGGCTTTCTAGACCTGGAGTAAAAACATTTCCCTGAAAGGGGACAGTTGTTATTGCAGTGCTAGCTGGTAATGTAAATGCTGACCCGCCGTTAATGTCGCCAAACACCCCAGATTGCACATAGAACATAAAATTATTACTAGTGACTTCTGCATGAGTAGCTTCTATGCGTGGTAGCTTTAACATGTCACCAAAGAAATCCAACAACTTACCATCGGAATATTTAATATATGGCTGGAGCAGATTGCTATCAAACAATGTTTGTTGTCTCTCTTGCTCTTCAGACACAGTAGACAAGAAGAAACGTGCCTTGCCTCCAGGTGTCAACTGAGTGATATTAGTTTGACGGCTCATCCTTTGTAGTGATTCCGAAACTATATCTTTTGCTTCTCGTGGAAAAAATGGCATTAGTCTACACCTCTATGTTAAAAAGTACACGTTGTTATCTGAATAACTATATATTGAATTAATTACTAGCGTTTGAGAATTACCGTTAATAGCAGTTGGAGCTACACGAATAGACAAACGAATCATAAGCTTATCGCGATCTATTGGCATTAATTGTATTGTAATATCTCTATTGTTAATGAATCCATCTCGAGTAAGAGCACCATGTATTCTGGTTTTAATAGATTCTGCAGTATATGGATTGTTAGATTCTCCAACAAAATCTCTTAGATTAGAACCGACAGTAGGAAATACTACCCAGTCGCTTTGGTCGGACTCAATACGAGTTATTACTTCCTGAGCTAAAGATCTTAACGGATCATACTCAGTTGTTAAAATATCGCCCTCACCGATCATAAAGTCGCCTAGTGAAGTCCATAAACAATCTACTTTATCATACACTTGAGCCATCTAAAACCCACCTGCGAAAGCACCAAGCAATGAAATCATAACCACTGAATCTTTTATAAGAGATGCTAATTGTCCAATAGGAGGATTTATAGTCATAACTGGTGTTGGAGTCGCCATGGTAGAAGGCAGCGTAAGAGAAAGCTCATTGTTCATTACCCATAATCCGCCAAATCGAATCTGTCCTGATCCGCTGATAAAGCTAACCGGACCGTTAATCCAAATACCCTTATCGTCAGCCATTACATAGTTGTCTTTGTTGCCATTCATTCTAGTCGCATTCTTAGCGGCTACAAAACCTGACTCACCTGCATCGTCTGCCTTAAATGTTTTAATCGCCATAGTATAAACTCCTCTTGTGTATTATATCAAACCTGAGCCTGGTGGGGCGAATGCTGCCCCAGTAATAGGAACCTCATTACTTCTTGCAACTTTGTCTGTATCACTTTTGTCATCGACAATGTTAAGTATGCGGCCATTATTTATAGTGGGACCCTCAAATACAATCAGACAGAACTCTCCTAGTAAGTCGTTAGGTCTGCCTTTGTTTCCAGCATGGTCCAAAGCCTTGCCAACAAGTGGTAGTAAGCCGGTTATGGTACCATCTGACAACTTGACCGAGAAGATATATAGTCCTGGAAGTCTTGGATCAGTAGTAGGCTGAGCTGTTTTCTTTCCGTCTTCATTAGAAGATTCATATCCGAAAGCAACAATCTGACCTGTTTTATAACTAACACGTCTAACTCGCAAACCCTCTTGTTTGCTGCCAGCTTCATTGAGAGCTGATCCGAGTGGACTGTTTCCTCCAAATTTCCTTGGCATAATAGATCTCCCTTATTCTTCGAATTGCTGTATAGAGTCCCCTACAGGAGCGCCAGCTAGACTAAAAACATTTTCTGAAATACTTAATGCAGTATCAAAGAATGACTCAGCAATATCAAACTTCTCCCAAGCATTAGACAGGTCGTCCCAATATTGGTTCCACTGACCATGCCAAGAGGCCCACAGTGAACCACGTTTCTGACCCATCGACACACTTATAAGAGGCTTACCATTTAAGACTAGGGGTGTAGCTACAACTGGCACACCATCTTGCGTGTACTTAATCAGCTTAACACCAGCCATCCAACCTAATGCCATCATAGGAGAAGCAAAGGATGCTATAGCCATTGCACTAGACGGGTCATTTAAACCAAATGCATAGGCCATACTTGCTGCTGTTAGGCTTAATGTACTAGCAGTATAATAATCATTTACATCTATACATAAGTCAGGAGTAATAATCGAAATAAATCCATGATCTCTATTAAATATATGCTCTACCTGTTCTACCTCTATAGGGCCAGTCATATTAATACTTGAATCATTTAACATGCATACGTCATATGGCTTAAGTGTTGGTTCGCCGAGAACACAAAGTTCCCCTTTGTAGCAATCTCTTAGTAACCTAGCAAATAAACCTTGTACATATCGTCTGGCCATAGTGTCTGTAATACAAGAAGGGAATTCTTCGCGATACGAATTAATATATTCTTCAGGGATATTTTCGTCTAGCTGACAGGCCATAGATTCTGCTTCGCCTCTAGTAAGTTCCTCAATATTAGATAGTAATTCATCTGGGTTACCTTCTTCGATATCATTTTCATTGTTAAAATATAACACTTCTACTTCATTAAAGGTACCATCACGACTAGTTCTAATGTTATTTTTTAGAATATGGTGACTCGAATCAAAATAATGAAAGTTTCTAAATGGACGATATCTACCAAACATTTTACCTAGCTGAAAACTAGCATCCATAGGACGAGAGAAAGACGAAATGCCTTTAATAATAGCATTTGCTAAACCTGTATCTTGTTTTGCTATTGCTACGAGTTCTTGTCTGAACTCTACGCTATGAAGCTTTTTGGCACTGAGACCTCTGAGTCTAACTATCTCTTCTGATGCTCTTTCAGATAAGAATATTTCCAGGTTGCTTGGAGGGTGAGCCCAATAATGCTGAGACTTAGCACCAAAGAACATTGTCATACGAGAAGAATGTCCATATGGAACAGCTAAGGAAATGTATCCAGGATGTCTAAGTTCATGCTCCTTGAATATCTGCCATGGAGTTTGCTTTAATGGACGGTAAGTACATGCATTATTCCAGAATCTATCCCAAGTCTCAGTGTAGACATGTGGAGGGGGAGCATAAATATTGTCATCTTGCGGGTAATTAAGAAATGGATATTTAAACATCTGTCTTGTCTGACGTGACTTGGCCCATTCCGCAAAGAATGAAGCTGGTGACGCATTACTTAGAAACCCACTGCCAGAGCCACCAGTAAATTGATGTCTCATTTCAGCAGCATTAAAACGATTAACCTTATTCCGACGACCAAAATTAACAATGCTATCTTGTATGATTGAACCAGCAAGGGCTTGTTGAGACGAGTAAAAGACCGGGCCGTCTTCTAGAGGACCAAGCTCTACACCTTCTAGCTCTGCCCCAAAACCCTGACAAGTAATTTCTAATATTCTACCATCTTCCTGTGTGGATATTTCTACTATACTACCAAGGAATACGGTTTCTAAATGATCTGGATTGCTAGTGTACCCAAGACGTATTTGTACTTTAACCCCATCTTGTAAAATCATACTTTCAAAAGGATTTTCCTTCTCGGTATCAGCAAATAGTCCAGTCTCATATTCAGCTTCAATGCCATATTTTGCATTGTAATCTTTTTGGTACTGAGATTTTTCTCCAAAACGTTTTCGTAGTAATTTGCCGCCAACATTAGTGATTCTTAATACAGCCAGATTAGAAGCTACTTTGCGACTCCGTATAACGTGTATTTCTTGTACGGCAGAAGAAGAATAAAAATCATCAAATGCCTTGACAGATCTACCATGAATAATGTCAGACCCTTCTTCGTCGTCTTCTATAAAGTATATTTTAAATGTTGGAAAGGCACGACGAATACTAAGATCTTTAGTCTTAGTGCCTACACCAATACCAGCTGCTGCTCGTGCTCGTGTCTTGTCTTCTATGTTTTCATCAAACAGTTGTATTGCTTCAGTGTGATCCATAGAAGACAACAGACTAGATATCTCTTTCCTCGAGCGCACTAGTGCTTCTATAGGAGCGACAAGCTTAGCCAATCCAAGTATTGGTGCCAGTCCACTAGCAAGAGAAGACAAGGCAGAATAGGCAACGTCGCCGACTTGTTCCCCAACTTCATCTAACAAAGAACTCCATCTGCCTTTGGATTCCAGAGCTTCTTGTTCTGCTTTATTATTTCCGAAAGTAATGGCTCCATCTTCTGTAAGAGCTTGATTCGAAACAAGATCTTTTAACTGTTTATTATTTTTAAGTCTTTCTCTATCTAACTCTTCATTGGTCTTTTTGACTTCTTCTCTTGCTTGTTCAGCTCCTGCAGTAAAAGGAGTGCCATCTGTCACTACACTGTCAACATACTTGTAATCTTGATTAGGACCAAAAGCTGTTTTATTCCAATTGTCATCATATATATCATATACTAGTTCTTCTAGATCATCAGGTTGGTTCCCTCCACTAACCCAATGACGAGATTTTCCTCCAATGTAAGGACTTAAAGAAATTAATTTTTGAAAAAATGTTTTACGAGTATTTGTTTCATCGCCATCAGATATTCTATTAACCCATTCTTTAGTCTTGCCCTTTTGATAAACCTCATCTTTAGATCTATAAAATACAGGTTCCCAAGTTTGGGTGCCTTCTGCCATCATTTGACCGAAGTTCATAAACTTAATTTCACCTTGATCTCGTGACGCTCCACCTAATTGCTCCATATGATATTTTCTATTCTCCATGATTCTTGGAAGGCTTCTAGAAGCATAGGAGCCGCCAAGTAAAGTATCTTCCATATAGTGTCTAACAGAAGCTCTTTCATTACTGATATGCTGCATTAGAAATTGCTCCATCTTATAATCATCTGTAAAACTACTTAATGCAGGATCCTCATGTGAATCGTCATATACATAGAAATCTGGACCAAGAGGAATATTGCCATTTGGCACTGATGGCAAATCCATATCTTGATAACACTCACTTATTTGAGCAGTTAGGGCTTCGATAATATCATTATTAATATTGCCAAAATACTTACTAAAATCTTTTGACATACTATTAGCAATAACCTGTTTAACTAGACCATCCATGTCGTCAGTCCATCTATTGAATACTCTGGCAGCTTTTCTTTCCTGCTCTCTTGTATCTTCTGCAGTGCCATAATATTGATAGCCAAGCATATGGTGTCCTGCCCCAAACTCATCAAACAATCGTTTGCCGTATCCTCGAGGAAGTTCTTTGTTGGATTCATTAGTTATTTCAGCTGCTTGAATAATAATTGGGAGAAGCCAACCTGGCAGCCTGACATTGCTAGTTTTATAGGGGCGCCCCTGACCTGCCACCTGTGTGCCAGTATGGTGCTGAAATGCAGCTTCGTGCTCTACTTCTTTGCGATTCCTATATACAATATATTCAGGATTAGGTGCAATAACCCAGTAGTCCCTGTTGCTTTTAAGATCATCATTTCTATTAGCATAGAGTTGTACTGGCGAACTAACAGCATCTATATGCCCAGATACAATAAACTGATCCATAATAGTTCTAATAATTATTTTCTTTTGCTCGAGCGAAGTAATGACATTTCTATCCAGTCCTTCTTTAGCAAAATTTTGTACTATAAAATTAACTACAAGCTGGTGTTTGTCAGATCCACTAGGGTCACTTTGTTCGCTAAAGTCTGTAACAATAACATTTAGTTTTCTTTCTGGTTTGTCGCTATCTTTTGATGCCAACAAGGCCAGAATACTATTCGTGGATCTGCTATTGTCTGGGCTGTTCCAGCTAAGTTTAATGGAGCCAGCTTCTTGGATAAGACTACCAAATAGCTTTGCGTTGTCACGCGATTCATATATAAGCTTTTTAACATTGTCAGAAGATTCTCGTCCTTCTTCTCCCGCAAATGTAAATACCAACGTACCAGTCTTATTGCCTGCTCCTAGAAATTGCCAAGTAGACCTATCTTGACCAAGTAACTTATGCGGAACAATTCTGTTACCAAATGTAACCGAGATAGCAGATGTGACCATATTTTTTGCAGCAAACACTTCGTCTCTAGCAACTATATCACGAGCAATTGGTTCGCTAGATATATACACATGCTTATCTTTATAAAAGATATTGCGCAACTTAATATCTTCTGAGTAATACTCAAGTCCTTCTGCTCTTCTTATATCTGAAATCCAGTTAGCTCGATCTAAGGCTTTCCTGTAATCTTCTTTAACTATTTCATCAGGCTGAGTATCAATAGTCTGAGGATTTGGATCAAAGTCAGAATCATATAACTCAGAAGATTCTTCAGAAAATTCCAGCTCTGCTTCTTTTAGGTGAATTGCCTCTTCTTGTATGTCCTTCTCACTATTAACAGAAGGAGTTCTTCTGATGCGTCTAGCATTAACAAGCACTTCGTTGTTTTTATTATAAGCAGAATCCTTGCCTCTACCAGATTCATCTGCCCATAGTCTCATGCCTTCAGATGTATCCGAGTCCATGTGTACAAAATGCGACCCACCAGACGGATGATTATTTGGATACCAACCAGCGCCTCCTGCTTTGAATGTCGTCGCAATAAAAGTAAAAAGTTCTTTATTAGAAACACCCTTAACACTAAAATCTATTGCTTTGGCCATAGCATGTCTATGCTTGCCTTTGCCATAACCACGAATACCAGAAAAGATAGTTAGTTTTTTCTCGGGAAATCTGTCAACAACTTTCTGAACCATATAAATCAATTCAGCATCTACTAATATGCCTTTATCTTTATAGGTCTGTTTTTGTTTTGGTTTGTAACATATCTCAGAGAATTTATAATGAGACTCAGCAATAATCTTACCATCGCTATCTATTAATTGTCGCGTGGCTTCCTGCCCTGAATTAGCATTTTGAAAAGTAACAGGTATCCTTCCATCTTTAGTTTTGGGTGTACTTTGAGATCTTTCTGCTTCTCTTTCACTAGCAACAGTTCCCTCTTCATGCACCATAGGTGCTCTTAATTTATAGACCGGATGAACTTTACGCAAATCACTATCTTCAATACTCCTGAATATATCTGACAGTACTCCTGCCCCAGCACGCTGAGAGCTTTTCTTGGGAGTCCGCTGCTCATATCGCCTAAGCTCTATGCCAACATAGTCGCCAGGGTACTCTGGAATATCCCAAGTGTTAGAATACATGTGCCGAGCATAGTACATCCATGCCTCAGAAGCCAACGGCATATTAACAGGTACATTGGGACTATTGGGGTTTATATTAATTGCGCCAGACTGTAAATCCTCAAATAGTTTTTCGGCTTCATAATCTAAAGAGAAAGAAGATGTTTCATATGATGTTAGATCTGTAAGAGATAGTTCTTTTGGTCTAGCAACTTCTCGTTGTTTTGGGTCGTTTACGTTCCACGGAAGATTAGTGTTATACCAAAAGTGATTTGAAAATGGCTTGTAGTTAAAATAGTGAAGTGTCATATCTAGAATAATAGAGCCAACATGTTCACTGTCACTTCTTAAGGTGCCAGTTTCAAAAATAAATATTATATTACTTGAAGCATCTTCAATGTTTAGGGCTTTTCGTATCTTGCCGTTATAGATATATACTAGTGGATGATACTGAAGTTCAGAAACCAGTCTGCGTAATTTGCTTGATTGTGTGTCCCCACCTGGAGGAAACACCAAAGATATATTAAGTGTAACACTCTGGTTGCCTTTAGTGCTAACTACTGGAGAACTAGAACGAAGTGTCTCGGCAACAAAAACATCGTTAGTTGATTCAATTGATATAGCAGAAGTAGGAACGTCTGCCAGAATAATGTCATTGATTATTAAGAAATCATCTGGAAATAATCCTTTAAGAGTATCTCGCTGATGAAGTGGTGGATGTTCAACAATCTCAATAGACTCATCGACAGATTGAGCATATTCAGTATCTGGAATCCAATGAATATTCGAAGGTAAATTCTGAAAGAAAGAATCATCTAAGTTAGTTTTTTTATTTTCGTCGGCCATAAATTAAAGCCTCTCGTGAATCTTATTTGCTAATCTATGTGGACTCAGAGCACTTCTGTCGTCTGTGGTGTGTATCCTTACATTGCCGCCACTGGCTAAAGTACCGGCATGCTTCATAAAATTATTACTAGCACTATTAGCATCAGGCATTGTCATTCTGATTTTAGCACGAGATGACATCTTAATTCCACTCATATCATAGGCTTTAGGAGAAGACATGATTCTAGGTGGAGGAACACTCATCCCAGCACCAGCTGGAGGACCTAAATCATTGTGGCTGAGATTCCTTCCACCAGCGACCCCCTCCATTGGAGCATTGATAGCACCAGAGATAGATGGAGCAGCTAGCATTAAGCCACCAGCAATAGCGGCACCGATAAGAGCTGGACCCTTGGCTTTCTGCAAACCACCTAATATTGATCGACTTTTAGCGGAAGCTTGACGCAAAACCCTATTAGTAGTTTCAGTAAATCCAGGCATTCCATAGGTTTTAGAGTGCATAACTGACTGTGCTACATCTAGAGATCCAGTTCTGCGTTTAAAAGATGATTCAACTAAGTCATAGAAATTCCCAGATACTGAACCTTTTACTGCTCGAGCGGATCTATATGCCGCTTCTACGTCTTCTCCCACAACTGACGCAGATTGGATAGCTTGCTCAGCCCAACGCTTAGGGCTATATTTCATAGTTTGTGATACCAAATCACCTGTTGGGCTAGTTATCTTTCCGGAAACCTCAAGGCTTTGTTCGCCCATAAGTTGCTTGATGACACCTTCCATAGTAGCGGTATCTTTACTTCTTACAGCATGAGCAATGTTTTGGTACAAGGAACTCTGTTGTGCCCCATGCTTACCACTGATAGCAGCCTCTTCTAAGTGCCAAAACAACTCAGCCATAGGCCTGTACTCCTTAGGAGCCGAATATTGTAAGCCTAATTTCAATTTCTGTAATGCCGTATTAACTTCAGGAGTAGCTATCTTTGCAGCTGTTAAGTTACGAGCACCCACCTCTAAAGCTTCTTGGCGACTAAGGTCTACTAAGTTCTTTACTGTGCCCTTTCGTCCATCAATCATATCTTTCATAGCATAGTGATTGAATAAATACTTAGTGTAATCTCCCTGTGCTCCATGACTCATCTTGTTTTTTAATCTATTAACTGTATCGCGATCTGATATAGCTGCGATACTAAACTTATCATTATCGAAGTCACCTTTCATACCCACCATAGAAGATATGTCTACATCTTTTGCATCCATACCTTCAAGAGCAAACTTACCCATTTGGCGTGGCACAGAAACCATCTTATCAGACAAGTTATGATCTACATGATAGTTAATGAATTGAAAGCTTTCAGGACCAGTAGTAGGATGTCTCCACATGCCACCTATCAATTGTTGGCTCTCATCTATTAGTTTACGTTTCTGGTCAGATAGATATAGTTTTTGGTCATGTGTTGCCGCTCGAGAAATAAGATCATCAAACATACTGGTAGCTGATCCCTTAGAGATACCAACTGAAGCATTTGACTTAGCAGTCTCTGCAGCTGTTTGGCGGATACCAGTAAGATATCTAGAGCCAGCTACTCGGCCAGTAGCAGATGCCTGTTGTTCAGTTTGTTGTACAATAGACCGTCTAAGCGCTAAAGCTGAAGCTTCTATCTCTTCTGTGGCTCCACCAGTCTGCATAACACGACGCATGTTTTCTAAACCCTTGGCAATATCAGAAGGAAACTTTTCACCCTTGTATATCTTAGGACCTATTAGTCCCTCTGCTTCTTCTATGCCGGGCACATATATTTGTGATGCTCCACCGAAAGCTTCTATCTTTTGACCTAAATTAACATACCTGCCTTGAGCTTTAAGTAAATCGCCTTCTGCCATTTGTCGTAATGTTCTCTCGTCAGTAGGAGCCATGCCCATCATTTGACTAATACGCTCTTTCATCCCAGTTCGATTTAATATGCTGGCCTCCATACGGTTAGCTGGAGACAGTTCATCTTTACCTAGTAAGCGAGTAGACATCTCAGCAGCAAATCTTTTTCCTTCTTCGTCTTTCATTGCCAGTAGTCTGAAACCCGACTGATCAAATTTGGCTAAGTTTCCAGCTCCACCCTCAGAAGCTAAATCCCCAAGTCTCATTTTGGATAGTCCAACTACACCAGGAGAGTAGCGAATCTGTGCAGCTTGTCGAACATCTAGACTTCCCTCATCTACTAATGCTTTCAGTGTACGAGAGTCCCATAAACCAAAAGTCATAGCCATCTCTTTATGTTTAAAACCAAACTTTTTAGTTAAAGCTACCATATTTTTTTGAATCTGGAATTCAGCATCTGCCATACCTTCACCCATTAAACTGTCAAGCTTAAGATATCTGGAAGGATCCTCCATGAATTCTTTTGCTAGAAGACGTTTTCTAAGAGTTAAGGATCCTTGTTCAATCTTCTTAGATGAGAGCATAGATATAGCTTCTATTTGCTGAGTAAGCAGTGCACCCTTGTTACGCTGGACTAATTTACCGCTAACAACAGCTTCTAAGTCCTGTCCAATATCCATCGGATTAACACCAGCAGCTCTTGCAACTTCTGCCATCCTTTGTTTGTTTGCCCCCCTACCCATAAACTTAGTGTCCTCACTAAAAACCTTCCACCATTCATCTTGTGACAACCTGTGTGTTTCTCTCATGAACACAGTGGCTTTGTTCTTACCGGTTAGCTGGGCACCGATTACTTCTGCCTTTGCTCCACCAGCACCTGTTCCCCAGACTTCTTTACCAGTACCCTGTTCTATTCCTATAAAACTACCAGCACCAAATGGCGCTCCTTTAACTAGTTCACCTGCTGGCTTTTGCTCTAAAGAACGCAACAAAACTTGATTGGTCCTAAAGTCTTTATTAAGAGATACTTTCTTTTGAACCACACGTTCGTATTCCATCATTGGAGATGCTTTATTAGAAACCACAAACTCTTCAGCGGACATAATTTCTGAAAGAGGGCCAGATTCCAATGCGTTTGGATTCGCATAAAATGTAGTTAATTGAGGAGCCGAGTATGCCTGTGCGGAAGTAACGTCTGCCCCTCCATATAGTAATTGTTTGTAACCGGCACCCTGTATTTTTCTGTCAAGACGACCAAAGTGCTGTCCAAAAGCTCCTTGAAATTTACCAGCTCGTTGTTTGCTAGCAGCAGTTACCCCAAACTCTTCACGTATAAATTGTGTTGGGCGATCTTCCACACCCATAAGTCGCCCTATAGGACCGAACAGTTCTTCTGCTATATTACCTTTAATAAAAGTTCCCTTGGCAACAGTTTCTGGGCTGCCGATAGGAAATAAGTTTCTGCCTTTGCCAGAAAGTGCTTCTTCAATAACTTCGCTACGCATACCTTCTGTCATTCTACCGCCTGAATATACCGCCTCCATACTATTCATTCTGGCCTTCACTCTTCCACCAGATGTAAGCATGGGTTCTGGCATTTTCCATATTGCCATAGATCTATGAGCTGCATCTCTAGTACGCATAGTATTAATGATTTTATTGTTAGTATCGATAACAGCATTTTTAATACCAGTTGTAGTCTTCTGAGAACTAATAACTTGTTCTAATTCATCAACATATGTTGTGCCAAAGTCTTTTATCTTGTCACCTTTTGCTGCAAATGAACCTCGAGTGACATATCTAGCTGTTAGATTCTCGCCGCTATAAGATAACCCAGTATTCCTTAAAGGTATATTCAATGACTCTCCACCTATACTGCCTTTTAACATTGGAGTAGTAACAGTTTGGCCTTCTAGTACATCGACCACATTGTAGTAACCTTGCCACTTTATTTTTCCGCCAGCTTTTGCAGCCGCTGATTCTAAACGAGATTGTATCCCTAACGCTTTCTGGCGCAACCCTCCAGTAAGGCTAACAGATTCACGTCCACCAATAAAGCCTCCAGAAGACAACATCGTTCCATGAAGGTCTCCACCAAGTGGTCCAAGTGTCCTACCATAGAAGCCACCTTGTCCTAAGTCACCAATGCGACTAGTTAGTAGACCAACATCTCCTTGTAGTTTGTTTAAGGATTGCTTGGCATGCTCATATGCATTATGAACTGAGGTTTGGCTAAGTACTTGTTGGTAAGCTCCATAAGCCTCTGTATGTGTTGATCTGCCGCCAGCTAGAGCAGCCTCATAGGTGGCTGCTGCAATATCAGTTTTGACAGTTTTCATGCTACTAGAAGCTGCTAGATTTCTAAGAATATCTTCTCCAACACTACCAGTTGCTGCACTCCTATTAGCTGGCGCAACATTAAACCTACCAAGACTTCTAAGTTCAGCAGATACTTCTCCAGCTACATCTCTTACACCGGAAGTCATGGCTGCCCTTACTGCTGGATGAGCACGATGTAAACCATAACCAATACCACCAGTTACAGATGCTGTTGCCCCATATCTCCAAAAGTCCGAACCTGACTCTACGTTATCTGGAAATTTTTTAGCCATATCTAAGCTCCTAGTTCTTGATAAGCACGTCTAACTGTATCTTCTCTTTTGTCAACAATTTCAATGTCATATCGTGGTGGAAGATCAGCGCCTATATTGGATAACTGAACATTAGTATCTTCGGAACCATGAAATTTAGCAATTGCTTTGGCATTGGCCCGTGACTTAGCAATGTTATCATAGTCTGCTTGTTGGCCCATTTGATTAATGAGGTCTTTATTAATGTATGGTTTGCGAGCAAGTGCTCCTTTACGAGTGCCCCAAAGATCAAATTCATGATGATCTAGACCATTCATCTCTACATATTTAAGCTTAACATCATCCATATCGACAGACGGATGCCATCCTAACCAATCTGCACCTGGCAAGGAATGACTAGCAAAATACTCATCTGCTTTCTTCTGACGAATCCAGTCATCGAAAGGTATTTCTCCGTTAGTCTCTTCCATCCACATCTCTTCAAGTTCAGGAGTCATACCGAAACCTTCGGATTTCCTCATCATTTGAGTAGTAGCTAATATCTGATCGTCATATAACGTACCAAGATTAGCTTCCTTCTTCGCTCGAGAAGATGCTTCTTCTTGTCTTAGCCATTGTGCTGTATATACCCGTTGCTCATTCTCTGGAATGTATTTGGATATTTCTGCTCTCTCTTCAGGAGTAGCGGCTTGTGAGAAAGCAGCAAAGAAGTCTCTTTCACGACGAGGCAATGCTCTCATAACATCAGTGGGAGATCCATAGGCATCGACACCAAACATAGTCTTCTTCTGTATTTCCTGTTGCTGCCGAATCCCTGCTGAGTCTTGTTCTCTTATAGCCACATCTTCTAGCTTCTTAGATTTGGTCCAAGACAACATATCGAAATACTCATTGATATCACGACGTTGCTTTATATTTTGAGGCACAGTATCAAAGCCAAGAGAATTAAGAGTCATGTCAGCTGCAGGCTTTATAAAGTTTTCTATAGGCTTATCCCAGAAAGCACTTCCTGTGCCAACAGCTTCAGTGGCAATGTATTCTTCTATGGCCGAACGTTGTCTAATAAGCTTGGATGCTGGAGACATAGGAGTCAGCATCTCGATTGGAGTCTCTATGTTGTGTAGGGCAGACTCACTTAGCATACCAGCTAATTGTTCCTGTGGAGTAAACCTAAGTTGTTCGAATTCACCACGAAGTCCCTTGGCAGAAGCAAGACGTTGATTAGCCAACTCTTGTCCATAATCAACATCACCCATCATAGCTACGGCCTTAATACGACTGCCACGTTCGGTTAAGTCATATTTGCGTGAATCCATAACAGGAGTTTGGATATTGATCTTATTGCCCTGTAAACGCTGATTGGCATAAGACATAGCATCTGCCATATTAGTGATAGTACCAACACCTTGAAGCTCAACAAGAGCATCCCCATATTCCTTAGTCCTGATAGTACGCGGATCTAATACATCGGTTACCGTAACTTGTTCTTCTTGTAACAACTCTGGTCTGAATCTATATTCAGTAATTTTCCTACGAGTTTTTTTACTTCTAACTTGCTCTTCTGTGGTCATGACCATATGACGTTCTCGGTCACTTAGTCTATCTACGTCACGTTTTGATTGAGACAGAGTATTTTTGTACTCACTGCTCCACATAGCGACATCGCCAAGTATTTTAAGCCTGTGTGCTAATGGATATTCTTCTGGTCTCATGCCTTGTAATTCTGGATGCAGTGCTTCATATCCAGGACCAGGAAGTCTAATCTCTGCTTCTTTAATCTTATCGAAAGGATTACCATAGGAAAAGTCCAAGAAGTAATTCTGTGGCATCCAAGAAGGCATATCATTTTTAAGTGGATTGTATTCTTCTAGATAGCTTCTGGTATGTGGAATAAACCTACGTATGGGTTCAGATGTACCCATGGCACCGCCAACATTTAGATGACTCCACAGCCAATATTCTGAACCAGTTTCTTTTCCCATTACACCAAGAGTTTGAAGATTCTGAAACACTTCTTCTCTACCAGTAAGGGATTTTTGAATAGCACCTTCCGCGAAACCTATTAAACCAACAGCCTCACGCCTACGATAGTTTAGTTCATTAAGCAGTTGAGATGTGTCATCTGGCGACACTGGTGCTCCAGGTCCAAGTCCACCCAGCTGATATGATGGTTCAGTTTCTCCACGAGGATCTGGTCGGTGTACATATTCTCCGGAATCAAGCATCCATTCTTCTGGACGTATAAGTTTACGAGGTTTAATTAGCTTACCAACAGTAGCAGCAACCAGTGGACCTATAAACGGTATATCTTCTCCATAGGTTCCAGTTAATGGAGCTGGTCTGTCGTATTGATGCTTCTGCTCATAATGGTACTTCCAATCGTCATCACCAAATAGTGCTTTCAATGGATGAAGCATTGGGTCATAATCCCAACGTTCTTCTTCAGTGCCATAGATGCCTTTTTGATATGATCGAGATTCTAGACGCTTCATAAAGTGAGGCCTATAGTATTCTATACGTCCGCCCTCATATGCACTAGAGTTATGTACAAGAAATGTGCCCGCAACAAATAAATGATCTGGGTGGTCTACTTCAAAATCATAAACTATATCATCATATGTTTTTGTTTCCACTGATCGCACAGCAGAGAACAATCTGTTGTTGATTAGTATTAAAGCAGGGTTAGTGGCATTTTTATTAACAAACCTTGCCCTCCATCTTCCAAGATAATCATTTTCTTCTTTCGGTCCAATAGAAACCAATTCTCCAATTGAAAATGCAATTAGCTGTAGTCTTTCTAAGATAACTTTCTTTGATGAGGATATTACCTTTGTGCTATCCCAATGACCATCTCCACGATAGTATCCTTCAATTAATCCATTTTTAAAATCTTTTGTAGCATTTAAGCACCATATTGGAATTTGTTTGCGATATTTATAATAATTCTGTTGAGGATAAAACGACCATCTAAATAATTTTGCTACAATTGCACTGCAGATTCTTACAATCCAGCAACCTTCTTTGGTCTTTTCCCCAGTGGTTTTAAACCTAACTGTAGGTGTAACTCCAAAAATCTTTTCGGATATTTTGATAATATCATCTACGTAATCTTTTTCATGTTTAGCATGGACAGTCTCAATCATAGTTGGGTTGTTTTTATTAAAACTTATATTTCCTTCTGCTAAAAAATATCCCATAAGCAAGCCAAAATCATAATCTAATTCTATGCTTGTGGGAATATTATGGGTGCCACTTTTTTGTAATTTTCCAGAATACCAGTTCTTTTGTGCGGCATATACTCTGTCGTCATTATCAACAAAAACAGATTCATTAATAATATCCAGCACATTAATAAATGATCTATCGCTATCTAGTTTTTCTATAGGAGTTTCAACATATGAATTTAATTTTATATTAGATGCTTCTGTTTCATATATAGTGTTTGTGGATTTATCTAAAACAGGAATTATATGATTTGGAGTAACCTCTGTTTTTATATCTCTGTCAAAAGCAGATGAAAATTCTAAATATTCACCATTATATTTTCTTTTATATACAGCAATAACTTCTACTGGCTCATGATCTCTACCTATAAGCATATCACCAATTTCTACTTCCTCTGCTTCGAGATCTCCTAAGTCTAAAGTCTTGCAAGTAGTTGATTTTATTAAACATCTCCCGAATTCCCACCAACGACCCTTTCGAACAGCAACGTCTTTCTCACCAGAATAAATTGCTTGGAGTTCCTCAGGTGTTTCAGTCGCACCTAATATGCTTGCACCTGGAAGTGCAGCACCAAAATTACCAGACAGAAGGCTTAAGCTAGTTGATAGTGCACTATAAGCAGCTAGACCACCTATGGCACCTAACATCATAGGATTCTTGATCTTACTAATATATTTACCTAATGGTAACTTTCCAATTCCCTTACCTAATCTTGAATCCCATAGCTTACTAGCCATCTTATCTGCACGAGATTCTCTAAGCTTTTCAATAATGTCTGCTGTTATGCCTTCTTTGTTGGCCCAGCGTTCTCGAGCAGCAGCATTTAGTAAACCTCCATAAGACAGTAGTCCAGCACTTATAGCCCCTACACCAGCAAATCCAATTGCTGTCTTCGTAGATACTAACCCAGGAGTAACCTCTTCTTGGCGTTGCAGCGATTCTGTTAAACCAACTGATCTAGACAAATGTGCTCGAGCAACATTCGCATCTGTAAATACAGAAGCCGCACCATGAAACAATCCCTTGTCAAATCTTGGAGCCAGAGAAGCATACAAGCCAGCTGCAGTACCAGCAGCTAAGCCTAACGGAGAGAACCTTTGTCCTATGCCTTTAAATAGTGTAGCGCCAGCCAGTGCGCCACCAGAGACTCCGAGAGCTGCAGCCCACGGGCTCCCTTGTGACCTCAGGTAATCATAGTACTCAAGGCCCTTCCAGGCCGCTCCAGCAACAATGGCTTTCTTTGTAAATCGACCCATCATTTGGGTGGTAGACCCTGGCTTGATGGCCATAGATTGGACTAGAGGAAAGTCCTGTATCTTCTGTGGAAGAAATTCTAGTGGTTTAGATAGTAAAGTATTTAGTCTACCTGCTGTTGAGGCAGATTTAGCTCTCATTAATTTGCCAATAGTCTCGACTTTAGCAACCTTGCGTTGCATGCTCTGACTTAGCTCAAAGTCTCTACCAGCTATTCTTATCTTATCTCTAAACTTAGAACCGAGTATTAGCCTACGAGTACGGTCACTAGGCTCCATAGCCTCGACCCATTCACCATATGGGATACCTGGACGAGCAGCAAAGTATTCACTTTTTAAGAGAGCTTCATTTAATGATTCTTTGGTGGTTAAAGAGGTTCCGCTAATACGAGCATAGTAATCAGCTATGGTGGCACCCCTTTGGGTACCAGCTTTCATTTGCAGACCCATACCAACGGTACGGCCATCTGCTACAACGTCACCAAACATGGCTCCAGTTCGAGCCATACTTATGTCTTGTATACCAGCTCCAAATGTATTCTTTAAGAATTCGGCATACTTACCACCAGTCTGCATGTTTGCAGATGACAGTCCTACCGTATTCCAGGATTCGAAAGGTGAAAGGAATTCAGAGACTCTAAATGTTCTTAAGATAGCAGCTGGAAATGCAGTCTCTGCTGCACGGATACCAGGAAGGTAATGGTCCCATAGCCTTCCTCGCTTAGTACCAATAAAACCACTAGCAGCAAAAGCAGAACCAGCTAGACCTAACTTAAATAATCCAGAGCGTGATTCTCCAGGTTGTTTAGGTTGAGGCCCTGTTGCTGTAACGAATGGTCCTACCAAGTATCCCACCTACTTTTGTTGCAGAAGATTCTTCTTATATTTCTTTTCTTCTTCTTGAGCACGTTTCATGGCACCTTCTCTAAGCTTTTGCATATATGCTAGCTTACGAGGATCTTCTCTTTCAGTAGAGGCGTAATCATTATATGACGCCTGATCCTTCTTAATTAATTCCTCGACTTGGAATGGTGCTTTCTTACTAGCCTTTGGTTCACTGAAATCATGCTCTTGTTCTATTATACCTTTATCTATCAGTAGTTTCTCGGCCTGTACGAATATCTCAATTAAACTTTGATAATTTAAGCTATCTAATGATTCAAATGTATACCCAAGAAAAGCACTGCAGATAACTCGTTTTATATATAGTATGTTCGAATTAGCATTCTTACGACCAGTTCTTAATAATTCTTCTGTATAGGCGCGATACTCATTATCTAAACCGGATAACCTAAGAACCATCTTAGCAACAGTCTCAGGTATACCTGCAGGTAAGTCAGCAGACTTATCCCTCAACCAATCATCACATATTACATGCCGAAAGATAGACTCGTATATTGTAGATCTATCGCATATATTTTCACATAAGTGGAGTAAAACAGAATATTGTTTGGCGGTCTTTATAGAAGGCAGGCGAAATACAATTTCGATATCATCAATTTCAAAAGCAAATAAATCATCAGATGTTTTACTGATGGCCTCGAGGGCTCTATCGAGTCCACTCATATACTTATCCTATATTTTAAAAGTTAACTGAGCTACATATGCTGGATCCAGGAATAGACTTCTAATGCGAACTTGCTGATATACCATAGACATGGCACCGGCAGGCATAGATGCCTTGGCAATCATATCGTACTGTGGCCAAAGAACACATTTATCAAAAATCAAGTCTTCCATCATATGCTCTGTCATCTCTTCTATCTGTGGATTCGCATTGATTTGGATCCATTCTTGACGCTTTAAGAAACGATAGATAAAAATCTTATCTTCAATATTAAGCAGAAAAATATCACCATGCATTTGCTTCCAGCTCTGTAATAGTTCAACAGTAGGAGCATTGGGGTTTAACTTACGTAGTACATTTGCCACTTGCGCAATACGTTCTTGTGGATCGTCAGACCATTGATCTGGTGTCTCTTCTTCTTGATCTAGTACAGGGGGCTGTTCTACAGGAGCTTGTATTGGTGGTTGCTGTTGTACTGGCATCTCAGGAACATTAGCTTGCTGAGGTGCTGCCTTTGGTTGGGTTGATTTGTTACGTGCCATCATATTCACTTCCTCCATAGCTTTAATATCATTTTTCATACTAAAGGAACCAGGTGTTTTCTCGCCGTATACACTTTCAAAGTCTTTACGGCCTTGGTCTAATAATTGATCTCCAACTTGAGATCTACGAGCCTCTGCGGGACTAGCCACGACTCGACGTTTCGTACTCATTAATTTTCTCCTTGGTGGGGTTATACTATGTTTCTAGCCATAAAGCTATAAGTTTCATACGTAGGCTCACCAGATACTTCGATTACTTGGGATTGACCCGTAAAAGAAACATCCAGTAATTTCTTTACTGTATGATTAGCAGATGGTCTATTCATGTCTCCATAAACAATCCATATGTCAATAGGTGGGTATTGATCGGCCCGGCGATGAGAAAGAATAGTCTCATCATCTATAATTAATCGATCTGGTAGATTGCCAGAAAATAATTTATCTCGCATTAGAGCATTAGCGGTGTCGCTTCCATACCAAATAGCATCTTCAAAAGTTTCAGCATAGTCTTCAAACTTATCATCTGGTAAGGCACCAAGCTCTTGCCAAAAGTGTCCGGCACGGTTTAATTGTTGAGTGGCACTGTATTCCATTGTTTGCTCTACGTTATTTCTCATTACACGTTTCTTCTCTGCTTCGGCAGCGGCTGTAGTAAAGGTACCATTTGAACTACCGACATCATAACCTTTTGTAAGCCGACCTTCACTATCTCTGCCATATCGTGGTGTTGTCCATTGTCCCGCAGCCTTTTGATCTATAAAACGTTTCATCGGCCACAACAAATACCCAGCTTCTTTGAAAGCAATAGTTAAGCTTCCATAAACGGATACTTTACCATCTGCAACAAAAGTATAATACTTATTTGCGTATCCGTAAACAGGTGTTTTGCTTTGTTGTGAATCAAAGTTTATAGCAACAACATTGTCTACTAAAACATCGCCGATCATAACAGTTATCTGAGAGCCAGTAAACCAATCATATTCATAACGTGTAACTCCAGCTAGTTCTGAAGTAATCAGGTCTCCTCTATGGTTCCTAATAGTCATTTAAATAAAAGGATCCCTTCTGATTCTGTGGGCAACAATCTGTTTTTCTCTTAACATATCAGATGCAGTATTAGTCCACGTCTTTGATACACCTTGACCATCAATCTCTCTTCTGTCAACAATTCTCATTGGGTCAAAGTCTCTGGCCACATATTGAATTGTGCTTTCAGAGTAAATGTCTTCTATAGAAAAAGTCATACCCTCCTGAAAGAATTCTACACCATATAGTGCCATATGTGAAATCGCACCATACTCATTAGCAAATATAAAACTAATATCTAGAGGTGGCAATTGGTCTATTAACATTGTTGTATATAAGTGTCTGTCATAGTCACTACTGCCCGTACTGTACTGTCTAAGGTTTAGCTGCATGAGTTCGTGTAGTACATGCTCGTGAAATATAGTAAAGACCATAGTGCCTGAAATTGTTCTAGGACCACGGACATAACCTTTAGGGTACACTGACCCCAAAGGTCTAACGGGGCTCTTATCTCTATATGAGCCAACTGAAATAGTTTGAAGCTCACCTAGAGTTTTAGAGGTAGGGACGTTTTTCGCTTTAGCAATTTGGGAGTCTAAGTCTTCTATTTCACCACGAATAGCCTGGATTAGCTTAGTCTGATGAGCAAGAGCTGCGGTGTTAAAGTCTCCTCGATTGGCCCAAAAATATGCTTCTTCTTCTACAAGTTCAAGTTCTGTTCTTGACTTAACTACCTGTAATGCTTTCTCAATTACAGGATCATGAGGATAATGCACAACAACCTTAATATCGGCACCGCTATATGTTCCATAGAACTTAGCATAATTAGAGACTTGTGCATTGCGTTTGGTAGTTGGAGATGGCCCGGCAACAAGATCATTCTTTGAAGGAATAATTGGCCCGGCTTTAGTACCTAATTCAGACATGTTGGACCTCTCTAAAGAGAGTTATAGGAAAGAGTTGCTATCTAGTGGATTACCCGTTACCCAAATCGATAGGAGCCTGGGCAGTCCAAGGAAGCATACCATGTGCAATATATGTAAAGCTGTGTTCCGAAACGATATCATCCACAGATACACCGTAACCAGAGTTCATTAGTTCTACTCCGAGTACCTTCATAATGGCAAGTGCTCCGTATTCATTGGCAGCAGCCAATACAATATCAAATGGAGGGATTTGATCCGCATACCATGGAATAGCTTTAACTTGATCGCTACCAGCAGTGGTGATGTCACTTTCTTGTCCGCCTATTGCTGTGCCAGGAGCATTGGTGGAAGCAGCATCTACTGCTCCTACTGTAGTTCCAGATACGCCGACCTCTTGGTTAGCACTGTATTCTGGTCTAAGATCATCGATATCAGACAAGAAATATAGTCTTCGTGTGTCGTCATCAGGATTAGCAAGTTCCCACATAAGAGGATCTTGGTCAAACTGAATGAACACTAATGATCCAGCAATACCACGTTTGCCACGAGCAAAAGCTCGAGGGTCAGCACTACCCATTGTGTAAATTGGTGCTTTTTCTCTTGAGATAGAATAGCTAATACCTTGCAAAGTACCGATGACTTTCGTGCCAAAAGTCGCTTTTATATCGATACCTGAAAAGCTATTATATCCCCTGGTGAATTCAGACTGTTGTGTCATAACAGTTTCCGACCTCCCTAATTATGCCGATCTCGAAAGCGAAACCGAGAACGTTACCTGTCGCAGCTCGTAAGCAGGGACCAGGGTTAGATTGATTGTAGCTTGGCCTTGTACTTCCATTTGTGGAGTTTGAATAACCTCAAATGGACGGAAGTCCTGTAAGAACAGTGCTTTCTTAGCAGCCATCAGTACATTTTCAATTTGCTGTTTCATGTTAGCTCGAGTTGCATCAGACATGCCTTCGCCAAGGAATGGGTCAACAGCAGCTCTAACACCATCAATAATAGCCTTAACAATACGTACAGTGGATAGACGTGTCCAGTCACTAGTAGCAAGTGCAGCAGTTGGAGAATCAGCAATAAATAATCCACCAGTCTTTTGGCGCAACATAACATAACCCGAACCAGCCATGTCATCTAGTCCTTGTAGACCAATCTTAAACAGAATAGAAGCATTACTAACTTGCTTGTTAGTTGGTGCACTAGCTGGTGATCTATTAATATAGAATCCACCATAAGATGCAGCAAAAGAAGCAGGATATGCAGTGCTACTGTATTGATTTCGTAACAGTGGATAGTCAGGTGTAACTGATAGGTATTTACCTAGATCTACTGCAATTTCATTATCGTCTTCAATTTCAGTGCCATCCATGAACTTAGTGTCTGTGGCGATTAAGCCGCCACCAGCGAGACCAGATCTGTGATCATATCGTCCGCCCATGAACTTATTACCAAGTAGACCAGTACCGTTGTCGCCAGCACTAGCAATGTAATTTAAGCCACTAGCAGGATCTAAAGTCCATGTAGGTTCACTGCCTATCCATCTAGCCTTATCAGTTAGACTGTTAGACGAAGGAGGAAGAACACCAATAACGCCAGAAGCGTCAACAATGTTAGTGCCATATTCATATAGGAACCGACCTAATTGATAGGCGAAGTTTACTTCATGAAAGTCACTAGCAGCTAATGCAGTGCCATCAATCTTGAGGGTGGCAGAAGCAGAACCAGGACCACTTGCTGGGAAAATATGAGCTGCTGAGAATGCGACACCAACAGAACTAAACCACCACCAAAAGTAGTATGATCCTTCATATTCTTCTACGAATACACGACCCAGAGAATCCACATCGGTACCTGGACGAAAACGCCCAGCAGTAGGATATGTATTGGCAACTAATGCCTCGGGGGTTACGGCTCCAATATAATGACCCTGTGGGACAATATTGTAATCGTCAAGATAGACATCCATTGGTATAACAACATCAAAATCTACTGTTTTAAGGTTTTCATAAGCAACATAAAGAGCCTCATACATTTCCATTCTGGATAGATCGAGACCATCAGTACCTGCTGTAAATGCGGTACCTGCATATGTACTAGGATCAATATCTTCTAGATCGACATAGCTACTTGGAGAACCAATATCAGGATTAGATTGATTTGCTCTAAAACCACTTACAATAACTTCATTCCTGTCGATAGGATCTGTTACATCATTATCGAAAACGATTAGGTCATCTGAGTTACGCTTTACAACGAGTCTGTCTTCTGAAGTGTCATAGTACAGAGAATAGTTTCCACCAGCGTCGGCATCTTCTTGATAGGTACTAACAGTGTAACCGTTAGCGCCAGTACCATCACCAATACCAGTGACTGTAGCGGACCTAGCACCAATACGATATAGTGCTATAGCGTCTGCGCCCATGGCTCTGGATTCCCAGAGTCCACGCATTAAGGTACCACTAGTGCCAAATTCGGATTTTGCTGTTGCCGTTGAAGACACGTAGTAGGGGTTACTTCCTAGACCCTTGCCGGCAGTTCCTATTACCAGAAGCCGAGGACCGGGTGCGATGGCTTCAGGAGCAAGATTACCATCTTGTTTATAAACAATGACTCCAGCGAGATTCTCATACTGAACGTTTGTATCAGTCATGATTACCCTCCTCTAATTAGTAGATACATTAACATTCAGCTCTATAGTTTTTAATTCTTGAGAGCCAAATTGATATGTATCTTCAGTCCTAACAAAATAGGACATAGGATATTTAGTTAATAGTATTTCGCCAATTTTTACTTGTTCCTTATCTCCGACTCCTTCTTCGATAACAATACTTATTCCATGGACGCGAAAATACCAACGAAAACTGTCCATTACATTTTCTAACCACAACACTCGTTTGAGTGCTGTATGATCATTTCTAGCGTATATATTAAACGCTACATGGTTATCATATACACGACCCATAGTAACTAGCTTTTCGCCTAGATGCTCTGGATGTTGTTGTATGCTTCTTACATGAGAAGTGACTTCTTTAACTCGCGCATTACCTATCGAACCTCTGCTCCACTGACCAGGTGTACGACTTTGTAAAAAGAATGTAATTGCCTCTGTGTCAATTTCCTCAGGAGGATCATGAGACAGAACCAACAGTCTTTTGTCGGCAGGAACATCATCTGAGTCCTGCCTAACTGTAATTACATCTTGTACTAACTCAAAGAACTCCAAAATAGTTTGGAATCCAGCAGATGGAGTAGTTGAAGAAGTACCGATGTTATTAATATAGGTGTCAACCATAGTATTAATATCAGCTTCAGATCTGCGACTAGTTCGACCAATATCTGGGATATTAGTTATATTGTCGATTCGTGACTTCATACCAGACACTCCACTTGCGTTGTAGTTTAGCTCTTATCTGTAAGAACTCTACTCTTCCATAATCAGCTCTAAACTGATCAGCACTTATAATATCATATACCTTCAAACGCTGTACTGGCTGAACCGGTGTTCCGTCGTTATCAAGTACGATTTCTATAATAAAATCACTAGGTGACACGTCTAGAGAATACTCTAAAAAAAACATATCACTTTCGTATTCTTGTACTCTACCTTCTACTTTTCTAAAAGAATCATCATTCTTATAATATACTATTTCGTACTCATCCCAAAAATAACCATGTCCATGACAGTATCTACAGAAGAAATCTTGATCAGGTTCATCAGTTGCCGTATCACGACAAGGACACCTCAGAAGATCACCACTGCTATCTGCTCTCATTCTTCGCAATAAACCCTTCTTGCCTTTTGCTATTTCTCCACTTGAACCATATAATAGATCTTCCATTTCTGAACGCAGATCTAATTCAATGCCACTATTGGACGTTCTATAAGGGTTTCTTATATTCCCAGCCATTATCTGCGCCTAAAAGTCTTCAGGTCTCTACGACCAGAATGGTATCTTTGAAAGTTGCCGCCACTACGATTACTAGCAGTGCCTAGCCCAGAAACAGGTTCCCATGATGTAGGCTCCCATTGACGGCTAACAACTATAGCGTCATCTGCAAATTCACCTTTGACAGTTACCTGTGGCCTTAAACTAGTACCTCTAGTAACATCTCCACCAGTTTGCACTGATGTTTCCCAGCCAAAAGCACAGTCTTCAAGCATTCTTAATAAGTCACGAAGTTGATCTGCGCCTCCAGCTCTTGAAATACTAAGTTCCCCAAGACGCTTAGAGAGCTTATCTCCAATACTAATGTCACCCAACATTGCCCTAACCAGTATCATCTCAGCTAAGCATGTGGTATACTGCCGTCTAGCATTTCTAAAGTACACAACATTAGTAATATCGTTATTAAATGTATTTGCTGTAGTCTGTAGGCTGGCCTCGAGTATAGCAAACATGATTGTTTCTTGTGGTACATTGGTTAGTAATGGTCCGAGATCAAGTCTAATTCGTCTTTCATCAGAATACAACACAGAATACGGAGTAGAAAAATAAGACTCATATTTAGAACCTAAGGTATTACCATCTGTATCTGCCACAGTTTTAGCTAATGTAAGTGCCACAATGTTGTTTTCGTATAATTGTCCAGGATCTAAAGAAATTGTGAGTATGTTGCTAGATACTGAAGCTGTGAAATCCAATTCGCCAGTTTCAGTAAACATAACATCGTCACCATTAACAGCTAGTCCCTGTGCGTCTATGGCAGTGCCAGCTAAAGTAGCAACATCAATATTGTCGGAGAAAGTCACTACTATATCTTCGCCTGCATATGGATCAGTACTAATAGCAACTCCATACTCTCCATCTTCTGGATTAATATCAGTTACAGAAAATGCAGATACCGCACCGGCACCAAGTACATTGCCAGCAACACTAGTAATGCCAGAAGTAGGGGTAGTAGAAGGAGGGGTAGCTATAGCACCACTCCCAGTAGTAAAGGTCCATCTGTAGTTATTTGGCAGAACTAATGCTGGAATTACAACTACTTGGAACTGATCACCAATAGTAAAATTACCATCAGGGTTACAAGTAATATAGACGCCATCTTCTAATTCTCGAGTACCAGTAGAAGTTATGCCACCATACGTAGTAAGTGCATCGTCAGTCTTCCACCATATGTATTCTGCATCGCCAGTTTGTCCGCCGGCTGTAATTTCAATAATATAAGTACGATTGCTAGAACCAGTATAGCCACCTTGAAAGGTTAGCCTGCCAGTTCCAGAACCTGTAAAAGCTGTATCAAATACTGTTCTAGTGCGGATACCAGTATCTAAAGCATCATTGGGTGCGTCGTCACCCATTACAATAACGCTATATTCTACATTGGGCTTAAGTGGTTTGTCTGGTGTAAAGATTGCGACTGTTCGCCACAGACTACCTAAGCCAGTGAGGTCTTCTACGTCATCCTCTACGAGTCCGCCAGAGGCATCTTGACGAGAAAAACTAATTGTACCTTTAACATAACCCTTAAAATATGGAGACGACAATATATCTTCATCATCGAAACCAGGTTCGTCAAATGGTGTAACATCAATTGGTCCAAATACCGGTGCTTCATCCGGTCCAATAAGAACAAAGGTTCCTGTGTTGATGGTATCTTCATCCATCTCTTGATCAAAGATTACTCTTAACTGATCTCCTACAGGAATGCCTCTGGCTAAATTAGAGGGATATACGTCGATAATTTGAGGAGTTGTGGCCATGTTTACTCTTCCTCGTAAATTTCAAAGCTGTCTGCCAATTGTATTTCCATTACTTGAGACGGAGCTTCTGACACGTATTGAATAGCCTTAACTTGGTCTTCAAAATCACGTGCTGATCTCATAGCCTTTTGTCGCCTAGCTTCTTTTCTCAAGTTTTTAATAAAAGCGAATCCATCTTTAATGGATATTGTTTTGCAAATATTTTCAAATATCTGAATGTTATCTTTGATTTTAACTGCTTCTTCAGGAGTTGGAGGCCTATTCATCTTTTCTTGAAGTTCTTCGACACTCATATGTTCTACATCTTTACTCATCTTAATACTCCGAAATTTTAGATTGAATTGTAGTCAATACACCATTTCTATTTTTACCTTTTTCTTCTTCTTCGTAACAAGCATGTAATAGCATAAGATTATCATCTGTATTATTTAAGGCCAATAAAGATTTCTTTATTGTATTCCCGTTTCGTTTCAGTAAGATACGCGCTTCGTCAAAAAACTCTTCTTTGATAGCCCCGTCTTCTTCAACTTCTGTCTCTTCTGTCTCTCCACCAACTGTAACAGAAACCATATCTGGTAGAGTTTCAGGTTCTTCCTCTATGTCTTCTGTACTTACAAAGTTACCATTAATCATGTTTACATCTTTTAGACTACCTTTTAATTGTTTGTTGTCCGCATCTAAAAGACAAATCTCGTGATGTTGAATGGATCTGTTTATGATGTTTTTTTGTAATTCAGTTAGCAAATCGATATCTACTACTGGGCTAACAGTATGCTTGTCATGAAGCCGGATAGGAGGCATAAACCAAAATGGGCAAGAACCTCTCAGCTTCAATTTAACGAGTCTCATTCTCAAACTCCTTGTTTGATTATTACTAATAAAACAAAAGGGGAAGAGGAACTCTTCCTCCTCCCCTTTCGAAAGCTACATTACAATGAGAGACGATTACAGACCGCTAATAGCTGTCGTCACATCCAACTCACTTAGAGAACCAGCAGCAGAAATAGTAGCAGTAACTGGAAGTGCAATCTCGTTGGCCTTGATTGGGATGTTACGCATAACACCAACAGCTAGACCATCCTCGTATACTGCAAATCCATATCGTTCTTTTAGCTTTACCTTCATGATGTCTGTGTGCCAGTCTTCCATCTGATCAATCGAAACATCTTCGTCTACAATTAGAGCACCAAGATTTGAAGAATCAAATATCATAATGTCACAGGTGTTGTTGTCTGCATCATAATCAACAAATGGAGACACCAGAACACGCAGAGGATAAGGAAAGTAACTAGGAACGATTGCAGGACTATTAAGATTTTGGTCAATCTCATTAGCATTTGAAGCATTACTAGGTGTTTCACTGGCTGCATTACCCGAAGGAGTAAATTGACCGGTTCCACCTTGTCTGCCCATACCACTTTGATTGGCTGAATCCCAAGGACGTCCTTGCTTTGCCATATTATGGTTTTGGAACCATTGTCCATTGCCAGTATTCTTGGCAATTGTTTGCAGGAAGGGATCTATCATCCACATGGACCATGCCAGTGGGTGAAGCAGAATAGTATCTGGAGCATAACCCTGCATCATAATATGACTGTAGGATTTCAGAAGGTCTTCCATACGACAGGAACCGTTACCAGCACCTGTAATAGCCCGACCAGTACATGTTCCATATACAGATTCAGTTGGGGTTACGTTATCAAATAAAGTTACGCCCATACCAGAGATGAAATCCATACCCTTTTTCTCTTTATGACGATCAAGACCACGTCGGCCAGCACGGATATGCATGTTAATAAGATCATACTGAGAATACTTTTTCATTTCTTCAGTAATTTTAAACATGATACCTGTTTTACCAACATTCATCGTTACACTACCGGGTGAAACGTTTAGGCCTTGCTCTGGATAGGTCTGACCTTCTGCAAGATCGAACGCAACCATAGCGCCAAGAGCTGGGAAAGTAAAACGTGCGGCGGGAGTATATTGAACTCTATCAAGGAGAGACGGAACGATAAGCATAGGCTCAATTGGTTCACGAGCAATCTCCTCAATAACTTTTGGCATCCATATAGCTGCCTGTGGGGTGGCTATTAGGTCCTTGAACTCAAGACTTTGCTGTAAAGGTACATTCCATCCATGGTTCATCCACGTGTCCCGATATAACTCATAGCTATCGCCAAAAGTTTTTGCGGGATCAAACTGATTAATCATTTTATTATTCCTCCTCGATTATCGCATAATAAGGTTAACGATTAGCATTCTTTCTGCTGAACCGGTATATGTTAGTTGATCACTACGACCACCAGTGGCAGAACCAGGAGTTCTCATATTGGCAGCAGTATACCCCGAATAAGCAGTATGTACACGTTCCAGATAGTCACGTGGATACTCATTGACACCGATAACTTGTCCTACGATACCGTTTTGATGATTTTGAACTGCTTGCTCTAACTGTGTAGAAATAGCAGCGTCCGTACCAGCACCGTAATCTGGATCTGCAGCGAATACAGCAAACGCAGCGTCGTAACCTTCTGCAGTACCAATATCAAGTTCTGCCTTGATTAGATTGCTACTAGCGTCATATGTTAATAGGTCTCCATATTCCAGGTCGCCAGTTGCACACATAAAAGTATTACCGGCAGATGCTACAGCAGAGCCATAATGGTAATAAGTAATGGTAGCAGCAGTTGTCCATGGAGTTGGAATTGCATTTCCGCCAGACTCAAAGACAAACAGAAGACCGAGGTCTTTGTCTACAAAATAATCTCCTGCAGCGCTAATTGCGGTTACGGCAGATTTCTTGGCGAGCAGACCAGCTACAGAAGCAGCCATTGTGGTCTCAGCAGTATCATCTGATAGTGGGTAATTCAGGAACATATAACATACCACATCTGCGCCAGCGGCAACAGCAGTGGCATACTTAACGAGTTCATGAATTTGAGTCGAATTAAACCAACCAGCAGCTCTGGTTTGGGTACCGTCAACATAGTCTTCTAGAAGACCATCGGCTCCACCAGTGCGGTCATTGGCCATTGTCTCAGTAGTTGCTACATTCGGGACTACAGGTACCGTAATACAATAGTCACACGTAACAGCTGCCAGAGCTTGTGGGCGGAAGTTGTGCTGATATAATTCAGCTGGATTGTAATGATCTGGGCCAGCAGCTTTCCAATAGTTGTAAGATGCTACGCCAATGGGCTTGGAAATGAAATCCATAGCCAATTCAGTGGCTTTAATCATTCCGCGTTCTTTTAGTGCTTGAGTAACTTGGGTCTGGGTATAAGTAGTTGCGGCTGCTACTGCTATACCTGTAGTCAAATCGATTACATTTTGATCAACATCGGCCTGAACATAAGTGAGAATCGTAGATCCACCAGCCACATTCCAGGCTTTACGAAGCCCAGCGGGGACTAGATGTCCGTTACGATCTTCTCCAACTACCTTACCAGCGGAAACTACAATATAAAATTCTAATTCTTGGTCGTACCGCTGAGTGGGTAGCCATGGTGCGGCAAATGACTCAAAATGTGGTCTCTCGGAATGGGAGTACTCTACATTTGGAGTAACTCGGCCCATTCTGTCCCATACTTTGTGATTTGGAACATATCCACGTGGAATTGTCATAATTGGTTACCTCCTAATTAATTACTCAGTGGTATCTTCATCCACTGAAAGGCTATCAAACATTAAGTCGTTCGGGAACAACTTGCAATTTATCATTGTAGCATAAATATGCTTTGCATCGGAAATTTTACCATCTTGAATTAATAGCTTAATGCTATCGATGGCCGTCAGAGCAGGAGTGGACAGTCCAGAAGGAATGCCTCCACCATCATTATCTGTATTAACAGTCGGATCTTCAACGGTTTCGCCGCTTGGATCTTGTGTCATACCGTCATTTAGCTTAGTTGTCACTGTATCTAGGTCAAAGCCATCAGTAATGGCTAGTTCCAGTTTATCAAGAGATTTGTCTTTCATTTCCTCTTTAGCTGTATCTAGACTATCATATTTCTTATTTAAAACCCCAATTAATGCAAGTTTATCAACTTTTTCTGCACGCAAGGAGGCTCCAAGTTCAACATATGAGTCTACTTGTGAGGCATAGTCAGCATAAGAACGTTGTAGTTCTTCACGAAGAATAACTAAAGTATCCTTAAGTTTCTCGGTTTCTTTCTGTGCTTCAGCCATCTTATCAGCAGCTTTTTGAACTTTTGCTTCGTGGAGCTGACACTCTTTACATTCGAATGCCATTTTCTGACCACGGTCAACTAGTTCTAGCTCTGCGGCTAGATGGATGTGCCTAAGCTCATCATCTTTCATTGTCTTGAGGCTATCCTCAGCACATGGAAGAAGTTCTACCTTTGGTGGATTTTCTTTGCCATCGGAAGTTTTGCCATCGCTGCCATCGCAACCTAGAGACTTCGCTTTCTGAGATACACAGGCAAGAATATTAGTCTTGTTGCCTGGACCCTTATAGCGACCGACTAAACGCTTAGCAGCAGTAACATGAGCACAATCTGGAACTGGGAACGAACGATCCGGCCCACAGAATACAGACTTGGGTAAACCTGTTCTGGCCTGCGAACTAAGTTTCTTATCACTTAATTCAAGCTCGTCAAGCTCTTTTTCCATTTCTGCATATACTGCATCTGCGTCTACTTTTTCATCGGCTGTCTCGAGATCTTCAAGAGCATATTGGACTGCAGTCTTTTCATCAAGCTCAGCTTCTAGTTGATCTGGAAGAACATTGTCATCATTATATAATGCAGAGATCTTCTTTGCATATTCAGTAATGACCTTATCATCAGCATCATCCCTAAGCTCCTTGACGATAGCAAAGACATTCTTCTCGGCATCTGAAAGAGTAATTGTTTCTTTCTCAGCAGTTTTGCCCATATCGTCCTCCTTGAAATCTTTAAACTCGAAAGTGGTTTCAGTAGAGTTAGTTGTTTTATCTTCCCGCCAACTATCAGGCAGAAAGATTGTTTTGTTGTTATCGGAATTTACCTCGTCCATAATTCGGACAGAAGCTAACTTGTCGCCTTCCATGGAAACAAAACTAGTTTCCAAATATTTATGTCTTCCTGGAATGGCTAGAGCTGGAAACTTAAATCCATCTTCACTGTCATCCTCGTATGCTTCTCCCCATTCATGGTCACAAAAACCATCTGCAGCCCAATTCTGCCCACAAATGAGACAGTGTGCGGCACCTGGAGATCTGAAGTTAGTAGATACTGCATCGAATCTACCATCTCGTATTTGTTCGATAGTCTCTTTGTCAAACACATCACCGACAAGCTCTATGTGACCTAGACCCTTCCAGTCATCTTGTTGAAAGACACCTTTGCGCCACAAGTTACGAATAGACTTAACTTGGTCTTTAATAGGAGCACTACTGGACATAAGGTTAATAACGTCCGGGTTGTTGTGTAGCTCATCTGGTACTGTTGGTACAAATCGGGCTCCACGAATAACACCAACTGGATCTGCTTCTGGGTTGTGATGCTTTAAAAGTTTTGTGGGTTTTTCGCCGGTACGGAAAGTAGAAACTCCTTCTGCCATACGAGAAGGGATATAAAAACGTTTGTTTTCATTTAATAGACCAGAATGTGTGGCCTCCATAACGATACGCAGACCATGACCGGTAGCATATGTATTGCCGCCCATATAGTCTTTCCACTCTTTAATTTGATTATCATTAGGCTTTGTCAGCTTTAAATAATCAGTAAAATCAAATTTTAGTGTCATATTTTTTAACACTCCTTATGCCTTACGCTCCATAGTGCATGTGCAATGTGGATGTAAAGGCGGCAACTCTTCAAAAATTATAACATCAGTATCATTATATATCAAAACTTGATCACACATATCACAATTTTCGGAACTATGCCGGGAAGATACGATTTCTTGGAACCCTCGAATGCGATACCCACTAGCCTTCCCATAGTTGTAAGCCCTCATTATTTCACTGTTATCTATAGAAACAGACCTGTAATTCAAGGCATCTAAAACTAAACCAGCTAGCACAGCATTTATATCATTAAAATTTTTAGATTTTATAATATGACGATCTAATTGAGCAATAACATCTTTTCTTAATTTGTCTACATAATATGAAATGTGATCATTAATCTTATTATCTGCTACATCAGAACGAACTTCCCATGGCTGTGCGCCAGCATCCTGTAAGCCTAACCTATATGCCTTTTGTCCAAGAGAGACTAGTTTGTCCTTAGATGCACTAAAAGCTGAATCAATTAAGAGCTTTAGCTCTGGCATGACTGTCCCACGAGCACGAATATAAGTATCTAGATCATTCGATAAGTCGTCATACATTGATTTAACAGGAGGGTTCTGTATGTATATAACATTTAACGATGGAATGGTATTTCTCATTCCAAAAGAATCCTTGTTAACTTTTGCAGCTGGTCTAGAGCCATGTTGATTGGCAGGTTTATTTTTATTAGAGACAGAGCCACCACCAGCAGATTTGCTTTTGTTAGCTGATGATCTGGATTTAACTTCTGCTTTAGAGGCATCGGTTCCAGGTTCATCTAAAGATTGAAGAATAATTTTATCTCTATCGAATAAGCCATAACTTGTATTAGCAAAGTCTCCATCACCCTTAACAAACATTTTTGGTTTGGTAGTAGCAGTTGGCCACCCGTCACCCACAAATGGTTCGTGACCCATACCAGTACGCATTTCATCGTGAGTGATACCGTTCTTTAAGAAAACATCCACAAGATGATTCTCTTTTGCCTGACGAAACTCAAAGTCTATTTCATTAAAACGTAGATATACTTCATTCTCTTCATCAAAGATAGAGGCATTTGGGAATGTGCTTTCAAGGATTAGTTCGCGGATAACAAAAGCTTCAAATTGTGTAGAAAACTCTTTCTGGTCTGCTTTTGTATCATCTATAAGATTTCTAGACATTGTTTGGGCGGTTGACCTCGAAGCCGAGCCGCCTTCACCCATATCCACAGAGCTATTACCTAGACCTGTAAATATTCGCTGCTTAAAATGCTCTATTACTTTATCAACAGCGACTACTGAACCTTGTGAGCCAACAGCAGTAATTTTATGGCGTTCAGGAGTAATCCAACAGCCATCAGATGGCATTTGAGATACTTTTAATTGGACTTCTTGTACCTCATCTGTACCGTCAGAATAAACCTTGGCTGGCTCATTATCTGTACCAACCTGATAATGAAACAGAGGAAACAGATGTTGATATACCAACAATTCTACATTTTCTTCAATTCTTCTCAATGCGCGAATATCATCCTTAACTGATAGTAAAACTGGT
>Ga0255048_10000256_pt1 | contig 40512 bp, 70 predicted proteins | sample JV7_2_2_MG_FD_183619 | JGI IMG/M metagenome (GOLD analysis project Ga0255048, IMG submission 183619) | Seawater microbial communities from Jervis Inlet, British Columbia, Canada - JV7_2_2 | ecosystem: Environmental > Aquatic > Marine > Inlet | place: Canada: British Columbia | collected 2016-10-06 | reverse complement strand
AACGGCAACGGCAACGGCGACGGCGGCGGCGACGGCTACAGCAACGGCGACGGCGACGGCAACGGCGACGGCTACGGCGACGGCTACGGCTACGGCTACGGCAACGGCTACGGCTACGGCAACGGCTGGATTAGCATGGAGGGGGTATTGTGAAAAGTGATATCAGAATCGTCATAGCACAGCGCGGCTGGGTGATGGTGGGAGCGTTTGAGAGACAAGGCCACCACATCGTACTACACCGAGGTGCTACAATCAGGCGCTGGGGAACGCAGGGGGCCGGCAAAGGCTTGGCCTATCTCGCGCTACGTGGACCGACAGACAAAACAGAATTAGAGCCGTTCACGCTCCCATTTGAGTGCCTGGAGTTGACAGTTGTGGGCCTGCATGCGTGCGATCCTGATGTGTGGGAAGACGTGCTTGAGAAGATGGTGATGCCAGCATGACGAAACTACGCCCAGAGATAGCGCCGACGCGGAACAAGAAGCCGCTCGAGATGTACTATGACCGACTCGGCAGGTACAGGGAGCCGAAGACGATTCCCTATTGGCCGGCTGTGCTGCTAGTTCTCGGTACGTTTTTGATCGGTACGTTTTTGATCGGTACGTTTTTGATCGGGAGGGCTGTGCTGTGACATGCCTCCACTGTGATCAACCCCCCGACATGACAGGCCGTTCTGTGTGCCGTAAGTGCTACAACGCTCAGCGAAGGGCCAAGCGCCCGAGGAGGGGCTACCGAAAGCCCCACTGTTGCGGGTACTGCGGGGAGCGAGGGCACACAGCTAGGACGTGTACCTCTGCACACCTGGGGATCCGCGAGGCTCGTAGTACAGACGAGGTCTGCCTTGAGATGTTCACCCTCCACAAGGCTGGGACTCCCTATCATGAGCTGACGAAGCTCTATGGCATGGGTGAGGGCACGGTCTATCGAAGGCTCAACAGGGCCAAGGAACTCCTGAAGCGTGAAGAATCCTAGGTTTGAGAACATGGGCAGGTGTAAGTACGTGCTCATAAAGGAAAAGGAAGCGGTCACTATGAAACTGGTATACATGGCACACTGCGTTAGGCCTGAAGCAGGGGAGTCAATCGCTGGCAATCTGGCGAGCGCCAAGGCCTGGCTGAAGTTCCTGAACGAGCGGCATCGGGATGAGTTTGTATTCATCGCCCCTTGGATTCTCGGCTGTGAACTGTGGGACGACAGCAACCCCGAGGAGAGGGCGTATGGATTCGAGATGAATCAGTGCGTTATCTCTCGATGTGATGAGCTCTGGATGGTAGGGCCTCGATTGAGCAACGGCATGCTTGAAGAGCGGGCGGTGATTGAGGCCAATGGGGGCTCAGTAACAGACTTCACGGGTATGAGCATTGCGTGAGCGACAAGCGCAAGTTCCTCCCGCCCTGGCGCGAGCTGCAGTCAGACGGAACGCTAGGGCCTGAGTATGGCCCTAAGACAGCCTCAGCGTATGCTCGGCAGACTGCTCTGCACAATGACTGGGCTCATCGTAAGTCAACAGCCCCTAACTACCGTGACAACGCGCCGATTATTCACGCGTTTATGGCATCGGAGCCCGATCTCGCCGACTGCTATCGTGACACCTATGAAGAGATCTACAGCAAACACCGATCGATCAAGCGAATGGCGAGAGACACGGGGTTGAGCCGTAGTACAATCAAATCGTATGTGAGGCGACTGACGGAGAAGGCGTTGACTTGGGCTAATGGGGGTGGGGATGACTGAGATAAAAGAGGACTGCTCAATCTGTAAGCACCGAAACGCAGACTTCGCACCTGGCTCGTTCAAGTGTGCCTTCTACCAGATGGGCGTCGTGCCTGGAGATTGGTGCCAAGGCTACAAGCGGAAGGACCTCTCGGAGGCAGAGATGAACACCTACCGCGCGCGCTACCTGGGCAGCCCTGAGCGCCGGCTCTTCGATGCTGTGCAGACAGATACGGCACTCGACGCAGACGCGTGCTCTGTAGTGCTCGACAAGCTTGAGGAAGACGGGTTCATGGCAGCGCTTGAGTATTTGATGACCTACCCTGAGTTCTGCCTCAAGGCTGCTAAGAGGTTTGTGTGAGCGAGCACGAGCCCCACGGAGAGCTTGGGCGCTGCTTCTGCTCGAGGTGCGGCACTAAGGCACAGAACTACACAAGACTTCGGCAACTCAAGACCCCCGCTCGGGGTATGTTCGCCTACGCCAGGGAGAGTCAGCTCGACCCCGAGGAGATCGCCGTTGCCCTCGACGTGTTGGAAGAGGAGGGCTACCCGGCAGCTCTGCGATATCTGATGAAGTTTCCGCCATTTGCGGGGCGTGTGCATGCTGCCAAGCGTAGGGCAATCTCCGACAATGCCAAGGATGGGCGCACTGCTTACGGAGCAGAACTTGACAGACAGGGGGGAATCAGCACAGAATGAGCGTGCCACCCCCCAGTGCTAGACCTAACTACGCCCTCTATCCCGTTGAGGTTGATTCCCACTACTTCTGTTGGCGATGGACTGGGCGACGTGACAGACAAGGTTACGGCCTTGTATCTGGCGCTGGGCGGGTTTTGGCGCATCGACACGTCTACTCAGAAGAGGTAGGCCCCATCCCACCCGGTCTTGAATTAGATCACTGGTGTAGGCGTGTCGACTGCGTTAATCCTAGGCACTTGCAGGCTGTGAAGCGGGCAGTGAACGAGCAGCGCAAGAGTTGGCGCAATCGTGTGAGAATGGCAGCCTGCAAGGAGGGGCACGAGAAGTTCCGATACGGTAGGCGCACAAAAGAGGGCGGGATCGTCTGTACTTTGTGTAAATAGGGGCTAGACGGGGTATTGTAAGGACTGATACACTTCACGCGTGAGGTGCCATCATGACTACAAATACACTACTCGACACGAAGCGGGAGCACGATAGGCTCCGAACAATCTACCTGAAGCAGCTAGTAGCCATGCGCCTACAGCGTGACCTGGCCCGACGCCTTCGGTTAGTCGCCTGATTTCAGTCATAGATCCTCGCCCTCAGATACGCGCTCACACGCAGCTCAATGGTAGAGCATCCGCCTAATAAGCAGAAGTTATGGGTTCGATTCCCATCGTAAACATCAGCGATATCACTCGGCGAGGATCAGCATGGCTAACGAACTGACAATCAACCTCAAAGTAGGCTACGAGAGCGGGAACACCTCCGATCTCTTCGAGCTGGCCCTCAACCTGGCTGTGTCGCAGTCGACGGCTAACTCCTACATGAGGAGAACCCAAGTGATTGGAGCCTCAGAGGAGGCCCTAGTGCTCGGAGACTTCACGTCGGGCTTCATTGCCGCTGTGAATCGAGACGCTACGCAGCGCATCACGATCCGCGACAGCACTGGCGGCAAGAACATGATTGACATGGGGCCGGGCGAGCCGTGCCTCTTCAGGATTCACGGAGATTCGGGCGCCCCGTTCGTTATTGCCGATGGGGGTACTCCGACACTGGAATATGTGATAGTTGGTAACTAGTGGGGACGAGGGAACAGAATGACAAGCGGGCCCGTAGTCACGGCAATGGCTGGCCTAGGAGTATCGTTGACGACCTTCGTTTCTGGGCCTTCCCTGAAGAGAGTATAGCTGTCGCCTTGGATGTCTACGAAGAGCAGGGGATCGCCGACTACGCTGACTGGGTTAACAGAGAGGCAGGAGGTCGCCGCTACTGGGAGATTTCTTGAGCCCGATGAGCCTACTCACAGCACAGAACGACGCCCGAGCATGGGCTATGTACTGGGACGAGATACGCCAGCTTCGGAAGCGAGGCATGAGCGAGGAGAGCCTTGCTGTTGCGCTCGACGTGCTTGAAGAGGAAGGGCGTGACGCCTTCTGTGCTTGGGTAGCTAAGGAGCTTGGGGCTGTGCGGTACCCTCCGTTGTGTCTGCCTAAACCTCTCTCATTCGTCGAGCTGATGAAGAGGCGCTATCCTCTAAGTAATGCCCCCCTTCCTGATATTGTCTACGACGCAATTGAAGCACGGGTTAGGTGGTACTGCAGCGACCTCGCGACGATCCCAGGGCGAAACGGAGTCTTCACAATTCCCGACGACGCGTGACACCCCGAAAAAATATCAGGCCTCACGTTTTAAGCGCCCAACTCACACCCCTGTCGCCCGTATTCACCCGGGGGGCGACACACCTCGAGGGCGTGCCCCCCCATTTTCGAGCGTGACAAATGGGCACACTGATGCATTGTTCAGTGCCTAGCTAACTGCGTGAATCGAGGTAGTTTAGGCGTGCGATCCCCTTAGGTGTGAGGTGAATCATCCCGTCAATCTCAACGAGCAGGCGCGAGGTGAAGTGCGGGGCCGATGCTACCAACTGCAGCAAGCGCAACGGCATAGTGCACCGATCTGCGATAGTGAGTAGTCTGTGTTCGGCGGTCATAACGCCCCCTCATGGATCGCAGCTCGGAGCTCAGACTGCCGTACCTCATGCTCATGCTTGGCGCGTGCAAGTGTCTGTGCGCCTAGCTGCAGAGCATCGATAGACTTGGCGCTCTGTGTTTCTGAGTTCAGCGCATCGACTAGACGCCCTATCACGTAGAGTAGATAGTAGGTATTCATATTCTCTCCAACGAGTGATGGCCCCAATGTAGGGGCCAGTGTTGCTATTTGGGTGTGAGTCTCAAAGCGCAGGTGAGTTATAGCAAGGAGTCTCACAAGCATCTCTGAGTTCTTCGAGCTCTTCCACTGGCACGATGACAACGCACCCACAACAGCAGTCAGTGTCATGCGTCCGCCTCCACTCTTCCCACAGTGCACCTTTTTCGCTCGTGTGAGTTGAGACTACACCACCGCCATGAAACGCGGTCTGTACTACGGCGTGAGTGTCTGGGCCTTCGGGCTCGATGGGCTTGACCGGTTCCCATACTACTTCTACCTCAACCTCAGAGCCCTCGATGTAGTCATACCCAAGACATAGATCGCAGTCATCCACAGAGCATTGCCTGTAGGCTCCTGCAGCATTAGGGCAACGCTCACAAATGGTGGCGGTGATACGGTAGGCCTGAAACTCATATTCACCGCATGTATCGTCGGGCGCACAATTCTCGCGGAGGTACCCCTCTACTTCTGCGATTGCGTCTGCGATGTTAGTCGACTCAAGATCGACATGAGGAAAGCTTTCATCAAAGTAAATTGGCATAGTTGATTCCCTTGTTGTGTGTAGATAAACCTACAGTTAGCCTCACGAATGATCGCGAGGCCACAGAAGGTTTAGCTAAGCAGTTTGAGCCAAGCGCTACCATCGCGAGTGTGCGAGACAAATAGCAGCGATCCTGTTTGTGTTCGGTAGTAACAGCCTGATGCATGCCAGAGCTCAAACCTGGCGCGCACGGTTTCTAGGTATTGGGCGATTTGGTGCGGGGTTAAGAACATTGGTATCCCCTAGCACTGGCGACAAGTTTAGCAACTTCACCTAGTTCGGCGATGAGAACAAACGTCTGAGCAATAGTGGAGTCCCAATAGTGGACACCAAACGACTGATCAGCTGTTATCGCGAGCAAGTCAGATAGGTTGTGGGCGATGATAGTCACTCGCGTTTCAAATGCTGAGAACCCTGATGCTCTAAGCATACGCTTGGCGACAATGATATCTTCGCCAATGACATGGAGTAACTCAGACGCATGTTGAGTTTGCTTTGCTTGGTTCATTAGGAGTCATCTCCAGTCATGAGCATGAGACTCATCAATCCAAGGATTTCGTGTGTGCGCTCCCCGTAGGTCATCGGGTTGAGGTTGCACATGAAGAAGCCCTGCTTAAAGTCTTGACTGTACTCGTCGCCAATCACGTCATTTGGCCCACAGATACCGTCAAATGCATCACGATAGCCGTTAACAATGTGGACCATTCGCACACGCTGTGAACCCGGTGGGCAGATAAGGATCATGTGGTCTAGTAGGTCGTTAGCTGATATGTCGTCTATTTGTGAGGTTGGCATGATTGATTCCCTTGTTGGAGTTGATTCCCTATATTGCAGGCGTTGTGCCATGCCTAAGCGATTGAATACGCTAGGCTTGGGTGACCTGAGATGCTACAAAGTGTCGTTTGTTTGGTCGGGTGACCTGAGATTAGACATCAGCAGCGCAAGTAGGTGAGAATGGGCAGCATGTGTCGTCTTGCGCGTTGAACCGCGATAGGTACTCAGCCATTGCGTCATGGCCATCTTCTTCATACACGTCTAACGCCACGCTTAGAGTATCGGCGTCAAACTCTGCGAGTAGATGCTCTTTGTAGGTGCGACGCTTCCAGCTGAAAAGCATGTCAAGGCGTACCTCGTTCGCATCGGCGACACTCCAAGACAGGCGTTCAGTTTGCCTCACTGAAGAGTGGTACGAGACATTGGAGTAGAAATTGACATCGAAGTAATCAGACTGAATATCACTTCCGTTGTGATTGTAGGCTGAAAGCATCGCCTGGATACGTGCGATTGTGCTCTAGCCCTTGGAGGTCAACTCCCTATCGTATGGGTTGTTCCAGCCACCTTGGTAGTCCTTGTTGTAGATGACAGCATCTACACTCTTCAGTACTACATCGATATTCTGCCCTCCGCTGTAGCGGCTGATACGCACACTAGCCTTAAGCTTGGGGAGGTCTCCACTCTTGCTTGCTGCCTTGATAGCTTGGCGCACTAGCTTGGCGATGTCCTTCACATTGAGTGAGCCGTCATACTTGTTTCCATAGCTTCGTTCGTACATGTTGATTCCCTTCGTTAGTGTGTGCACATACGTAATGCTAAAGGCGTGCCAATCGCTAAGTATATGACCCTAGGTGCGCAGAATCCCTCGCCTTAATGATATCAGGGGCCTGGTCTGTGACAGAAGCGCACAGTGTCTGAAAGCACGACAGAGGGGAGCTAAGTGTAAGATTTCACACGTGGGGGAGGGTGCCCCCGCTCGAGTTTAGACAACAGCGCGTGAGTAGAACTCCGCCCGTTTTGACCCCCATTTTCGTCCAGACCGTGTAAGGTGCTGACATATGGGGACAAAACGACAGCTTTACGCCTTCCAGAGCCGCAAGGCGCCCGGTTATGTGGCAGTGAAGACCTTCGGCAACGGAATTGGGCACGCTCATTCGCCCTGGCAGCCCCTGGCCTGGGCTAGGGCCCCTCGGTTCCGCCACCTGCTCATCACTCGCCAATCTCTGCCGGCTGCTACCCTCTACGCCATGCGCAAGAAAGAGGAGTGGGGCTGGGACTTGCAGCCTATCCTGATATAGAGTAGCCCTAGTACCCAACTGCCTCCGCATCGACCCGATCCCGCCCAAAACGATCCGAATAACACGTCACGGAGCCCCTTCACTCGTGTAGTGTGGACCTATGGGAATCATCAACGGCGTCGCGGCCCTCTATGTCGAGGCAGGCGGCGTCTATTCAACTGTTGAGGGCGTAGGTCTGTGGGATATCACCCGAGACGCGCGCAAGTACCGAGGCCCACACCCTGTTGTCGCCCACCCTCCGTGCAACCTGTGGACAAACCTTGCGCACGTGAACTTCAAACGCCAACGCTAGGGAAGAAGGAAGCCTCCCGCACCCCACCCGAGTTCAGAGACCTTCTGCTCTCGATGGCACGCTCAGCCTCCAAGTGACCCTCCTAGCCCAAAACAATCTACGCCTCAACGGCAACCCCTACCGTCATCAGTACATCACGGCAGCAAGAGGCGGCGTTGACGACGAGACTATCTCGGTCATCCTTGACGCTCAGGAGGAAGGGCAGCCCCGCTCAGTGTGGCAGGTGGCCCTGATCCAGGCGGCGAAGACTTGGCCTTGGATGTGGCGACTCTTAGGCTATGGCATGGAGGTGGGAAGTACCCCCATGTCTATGCTGGGAACACACTCAGGTGACAAGGATTGGTTTCCTCTAAGATATCACGTGGGGGTGTTTGGGACTGTAGAGTTCGACGGGGCTCATGCCAAATTCAGGAACGACGGCAGCCGTTGGCGAAAGACTGCCGACGTAGTGCGCGACGACAGTGGGTTCTTCACCGAGTACCCGGCCCTTCACATCGACGCCGAGACTATGCGCGCCTCTGCAGCCAATCGGAACGCCTTCCATCGCCTCATGCCGATAGCCGGCGTCAACCCTTCAGACATTCTCAATGAGCCAACAACAAACACGCAAACAGATCGAGGCAACGAAGGCTGAGCTCCGTGCGCAGCTCAAGTCAATCAAGACTGCCCGCCTCGCTCTTGAGCCGGGGGAGTTCAACCCGAAGCTGGCGACCTCCCTCAACACTTGCTCTAAATCGCTGTCCCTGCTCAGTGCGGAGGAGCGGCAACTAGACAAAGGCCTGAAGGTTGCGGTAATAAACATCAGTGCTGAAGACGAAGACGACGTCATTATGAATCGCCTGTCAGAACTCAGCCCTCTACGGCGTCAGAAGATTGCGCTACATCTCGAAGAACTGAGCGAGGAAGAAGACTCGCTGTTAGGACATGGATCATGAGCCCCGAATGGACTAAGTACACCCCCGGCGCCTCTTCAGGGATTAAGCCCGAGGCCTACGACGCAATCGTCACGAAGAAGTATGAAGACGGGGCCTACTCCCTCGTTGTCTTCGGCATGGGAGAGGGCGCTACTCTCGTGCATGTATGCGCCCCTGAGAAGGAGACTCCTCGACCTAAGCCCCTCCGACGCAAGCGGATCCCAAAGACTGTGAGCCCCGGTGACTCGTAAGTCCTGGCGGCAGTATCAGCGGCGCCTCAGACTCAAGCAGCGAGTCGTAGACGCCAAGAACAAGAAGAAGACTCGGGCAGGGGCGATACACTCCCCGAACCCTGAGTACGCCAACAAGGGCATCAGGCGTCTATTCAGAGACTACGATGCTCGATGTGGCAAAGATGAGAGCCGACGCCGACGAGGGCTCAGACCCCTGAAGGTGGGAAGACAATGATTCAGCTAACAGAAGCAGGGCAGAACTACCGGATGTACAAGCGTGACACTGACGGGCTCTACGCCTGTATCACGGCGCCCTTCGTGCTCAACACCTTCGCTCAGGCCGAGGACGTCTTCAGGGCTCACGATAAAAAGCCGACCTGGCTGAAGGTCAACAGGATCGCTATCGGTCAGCCTTATCGAGGCAAGGCCGTGAGGAAGATCGACTTTCAGCAGCGAGTCATCAAGGTGCGCGGGGGCAAGGTCTACCGTTTCACTGAGAGCGGCGACCTGGCTGACGTCGTGATGCCTGACTGGGTGTGTCCTAAGTGAGCGGCGAAGCAAGAGACACCTACATCGAGGAGCTTGAGGAGTTCGTCAAGGAGATGGCAGGCCTCCGGCACGCGATGCCACATGATAAGACCTGCCCTGATTTCAAATGCCGTATAGGGCAGATGGCTCAGGCTATTCTCGACAAGGGCAAGCGATGAGTCAGTGGATGATGCTCGACTTCGTCTGCCCTAAACACGGGCGCTTCGAAGTGCTGTGGGACAAGCGAGACGGGGAGCCGCTGTGTGCAGAGTGCCCTGTTGTTGTTGACGCTGATACCTTCAGTTCCAACCCCGCTGGCGTCTTCTGCCTCCACTCCTCACCTCCTGCCACAGCCTACGCCGTCTCGGGCAAGGTGAGACTCGCTGAGGTCTCACAGGGCAAGAACGATCAACCCCTCCCTCCGCACATCCTGAGCACACGAGAACTAGCCGACGGGATGAGCCGGGCAGAGTGGGACGCGAAGAATCGCAAGGCCTCACGAGACCGACGCCACGCTGAGATCAAGAGAGAGCTAGGATGAATTATGGCCAACAACAAGAAGAGCTCCCCCAGCCCTAGCGTTATCAGAGACAGAGACGACACCTACGCGGGTACACCGAAGAAGAAGAAGAAGAAGAAGGCCACTACCCCCTACCGACAGATGGACCCCGACGCCAAGGCTGCCCTCCTCAAGAAGATGGAAGACGCAGCAGGCCCACCCGTCGACGCTATTGACCTCCTCCGGGACGAGAACGCACGACAGGCCAAGGCTCAGCCGTCTGAGACCCCCTACCGACAACTCGGCCCTGAGGAGCAGGGTGCAACGCTTAAGCGCATGGAAGACGCTGCAGGGCCGGCTATAGATGCCAGGGCTCTGATGCGGGAAGAGGCTCTACGCCAACGCCTCCTGAAGCAGCAGCGGGACAGGCGACTGAGGGATGCCCTCCGAAGACACTACGGCATGAGCGAGCGCCCAACGGTGTCAGGGTTATGAGCGAAAGACCTACGATAACCCTCTGCAACCCTATGGCAGCGTCGAGCTTCAGGGTGGGCCAGACGGTAGGGTACCGTGAGCGCCGACGCTGGTACGTGAGGCTGTGGCACTGGCTTAGGCGGAAGAAGTACCCCGCAATTACCGTAATTACCGACATTGACTATGAGACGGGCACAATCACGTTGAGCAGTTCATGAGCGAAGAAGAAAAGCCCCTCAATCTCCTAGAGTACGTCTCGCGCCTCTTTGGGCCCGTACCCCTAGACGAAGACATTTACACGCACGTAGCTCCGATCCCTAGGATCAAGCTCCTCATACATGAGCCAAATACTCGCCTATCGCCCCGCAATTGACTCAGATATGAGGTTGGTTGTTGAGGGCTTCCTTGACTCCTACCGCACTAGCCACGCTGCCGGCCTGATCTCGATGGAGAGATGGCATGACGTGATGAAGAACGAGTGGATGACGATTCTCGCTCGCCCTGGCACTGAGGTCTTTGTTGCCTACTGCCCCGACGAGAAGGGTACAATGTCGGACCTCTACGGCTACATCGTCGTAGAACGTAGCTATGAGCATAAGGGCGAGCCGATGCCCTTTGTTGTCTATATCTACGTGAAGCACTCATTCCGCAAGAAGGGGTGGCACATCTTCAGCGGCCTCTTCAAGGCTGCAGAGATTGACCCCTCCGAGCCCTTTCACTACGCCTGTAAGACAGCGGCAGTGTCGAGGCTCAAGCCCAAGACTCCCAAAGCTCAGTGGAAGCCGCTAGCTATGCGGTTCCCGCCACCTAAGAAAACCCCCTGAAGGAGAGAACATGTCCAAATCAGCAGCAAAACAGAAGCTAGAAGCGATGCCCAACAAGGACGAGTGGTCTAGCATCGACTTTATCCTATTCCCCGCAGATCGACCGATGCGGCTGCCTGGCAGCCCTTCTGCTACGAGCCTCAGCAGTAACTCAAAGCGCAAGGCTTCAAAGTACGTGATCGAGTACTCACGGCACGAGAAGATGTTCCGTGTTTGGTTTTACGCGCCCAGCAAGCCCCGAGCGTACGAGTTGATCCCCCTACACCAGGTATCAAAACTCGTCCCCTTCCAGAACGGCGCCAAGGTCGTCATTCCCGGCCAACCCCGAGACTAGTGGAGCCCCTATACGGGGCCTGGCTAGAGCATCACTTTGAGGCAGCGAAGAAGGCCCGAGAGGCCGTGCCTACCGAGGCGATCTGTGCGCGAGTGCTCGCAGCGAATCACCCCAATCAGAGAGCCTTCGCCGAAGACCCTAACCTCCTGATAGCGGCAGTCATCGCCCGAGGTGGCGGTAAGACTACAGGCGGCAGAACGAGGTTCCTCCTCCGAATGCTGCGTGTTCCTAAAGCTCGATGCCTGTTCATCGCTACAACGCGAGGGCAAGCCGAAGAATTCATGTGGGAGCCTCTGAAGGAGTTGTGTGCCGCTCTAGATATCCCCGCCAAGTTCCAGGAGACAAAGCTGAAGTGTACATTCCTACACAACGGCTCAACACTCAGACTCGTAGGCGCCGACGACAAGAAGGAAGTAGGCAAACTCAGAGGGCAGCCCTTTCATGAGGTTGGCATCGACGAGGGCGCCTCTTACCCTGACGCGCTGCTGAAGAATCTTATCTACCGCATCATTCAGCCTCGCCTGGGTGACTTCGACGGGAAGCTGTGGATCATCGGAACGCCTGGGCACTTGCTCGTCGGCCTCTTCTACGAACTCACGCGCATCGGCTCGGAGCTGAGCGTACCCTTCGACAAAAGGACCCCTGATTGTGAGTCTTGGAGCTATCATCACTGGACGCTCAAGGACGGCGCTCAATCAGTGCCAGCGATGCGCAAGCTTTGGGCCGCTGCGGTCAGGAACAAGCGTGTCAACAAGTGGAGTGACGATAACCCAATCTGGAAGAGAGAGTATCTCGGACTCTGGGCAGGCGATGACACAGAGAATGTCTTCAAATACCGGGCGCACCTCGACGACGGTACCCCGTGGAATCAGTGGGACCCGGAGCTCAACCCCCTCGGATTTGCCAAGCTCCCCAAGCAGTACGGAGAGTGGCAGTACAGTTACGGGATGGACCTGGGAGAGAGCGACCCTTTTGCCCTAGAGATCTTCGCTTGGAGCCCTCACGACCCTGACAAGAACCTCTATCACGTCTACGAGCACATTCACGAGGGCACGATGTACTCTAAGAAGCTCGCTGAGCTGCTCATAGGAGAGCCTCTAAGGGCCGAGTCCCCCGAGGGGTGTATCGGTCACTCGGGATGGCCAACGGGGCTTGTAGCCGACATGGCGGGCCTAGGAGGGGCCATCTTGAAGGAGGTTGAGGAGGTCTACGGCGTCAAGATTCTCCCGGCAGCGAAAAAAGACAAGCACGACGCTATCAGCATGTTCAACGGGGACCTGATCGACGGCAGAACGAAGATTCTCAAGGGCTCAGCACTCGAAATGCAGCTCGTGACGCTTCAGTGGCTTGTCGACGAATACAATCGCATGAAGGAGAATCCCTCAATGCGAAACGACGCGACCGACGCGGCAGTCTACGCCAGGAGGGAGGCCTTCCACCTTCACTCGAAGGAGCAGGACGCGAAGAAGCCCTACTTTCCGCCCAAGCCCGACATGATGCTCGTTCCCGACGAAGACGACGAAGACGAGTTCTCTGAATATGTCTCTGATGACGACTACGACGATTACATGGATGTGTTTCAGTGACTAAAGCCCAGAAGAAGAACGCCGAAGAACTGCTCGACCTGCTCATAGCCAAGGGGCCGGCCCTACGTGAAGCAGGGTTCACCGAAGTGAAGACTTCAGACCTGAGCTTTTCACTGGCCCCTATCAAACCGGAGTTGGATCTCGACGCCCTCATCCCTGTCAAGGGTCCCGACGAGCGCGCTATGGAGCAAGAGATGGACGCGTTGATGGATCCAATGACCTACAACAGCGAGGGCTCGGTCCCTGGCTACTACGAGCAAAGGCGCCAAGGTCCCGCCTCCAACGATAACCCTAGGACCCTAGACGATGGCTGATCTCAATCTCAAATGGCAGAACACGCCAGACGGAGAGCCTGTGCACACGCAGGTTTTCGGGTATGTATCAGAAGTAGAGCGTTCGCAGTCTGACCTATTCGACAGGTTCAACAAACTCGCGTTCCTCTACGACTCCTACTCCCGATCGTACCTGGGCGACCGACGCGCCAAGGATGCCCTCGTCTCTGAGAACGTCATCGCTTCGAACGTTGACACAGTATCGGCTGCCATCTCTGCGACTGAGGTACGCCCCCGCATCATGACTGACGATGCCGACTGGAGTACTCAGCGGCGAGCCCGGAAGCTCGAGCACTACACTTCTGACCTCATCCGCTCGCACGACGTGCACAAGCAGGCCCGTCGAGGGTTCAAAGAGGGCGCCCTCAAAGGCACAGGCCTCGTCAAGGTCTACCCCGATCGCTTCAATCGTATTCAGGTCGAGAGAGTCCTAGTTGATGACATCATTGTTGACAACGTAGAGGCTCGCCTTCGAGAGCCGCAACAGATGCATCATCGGATGTTCATCGACAAGGAAGTGCTCAAGTCTAGCTTCCCCGACTCCTCCAAAGACATCGACAACATGAACGTCGGCTCTACTACGATGGGAGTTCAGCGTCTCTGGGCTGACTATCGCCCAATCGATGACTCTGAAGTAGTCGCGATCGAGTCTTGGTACCTGCCTCTGGGCGTCGAGGGGCACGACGACTACAAGCCTGGGAGGCACACAATCTGTGTTGACGGGGCTGACCTGCTCGATGAAGAGTGGGAGAAGGAACGATTCCCCTTCGCTGTCTTCAAGTGGAGCGAGCGCCCTATCGGCTGGTACGGCATTGGTGGAGCTGAGCGGATCGCGGGACATCAGCGAGAGCTCAACAAGACGAACTGGCAGATTGACCGACAGATTCAGCAACTTGCCGTCCCTGTCACATACATCAGGCCGGCTGACGCCAAGCTATCAATTCAGACTACAAACCGAGCAGGGACCTTCGTCGTCATCAAGGGCGAGTACCCGAAGACAATCCTCCCTCAGGCCGTGAGCGCTGAGCAGTACGCACGCAGAGAGGCAATCAAGGCCTCAGCGTTCGAAGAGTTCGGAGTGTCTCGGATGGCGGCGAGTGCTGCCAAGCCTGGCGGGTTAGACTCTGGCGTTGCTCTTCGAGAGTACCGCGATCAGACTACTCAACGCTTCGCACTCCAAGAGCAGGACTTTGAGAACTACGTCTTAGACATCGCTTGGCTCATGCTCGATGTCTGCAAAGACCTGGGCGACGACGCTCCCGAGGTTGTGCGACGCTCTCGCTTTGGCCCCAAGGTCATCGAATGGAGTGACGTTGACATGGGAGAGGTGAGGGTACAAATGTACGCCGCTTCCGCCCTCGCTAAGACCCCTGCAGGTAGAACGCAGCTTGCGCTTGAGATGGCACAGGCAGGCGTTATCTCGCAGGACGAAGCCCGGCGCCTCATGCGGCACCCTGACAACGAGAGGGCCCTATCGCTCTACACGTCAGGGATTGAAGCCCTTGAGCGCATCATTGAGGACATCCTTGACGGTGAGCGACTTGTGCCCGAGCCTAATCAGCCCCTGAAGCTGGGGATCTGGCGATTCACTCAGGCTATCAACTTGGCCGAGAGTGACGGAGCGCCCGAGGAGGTCATCGAGAATCTACGCACGTGGCTCAACACTGCGGCTTGGATGCTCGACGAGCAAGAGCGCAAAGAGTCAGAGATGGCGGCAGCGGCACAGGTCGCACAGCAGGCAGCCCTCGCACCTCCTCCTGAAGCCCTACCTCCTGCCGCCGGGCCTGATGTGGCGGCACCCCTAACGCCCGAGATGGGCGCGGCTATGACTGGCGCGGGCGTCGGTCCTGGCTCGTTTATGCAGTAGACGCGTTCCGTTGTACTCCTCGGGTTCGTTCGACCTGAGAGTGCAACGCTTCAAAGATAGACCCCTGATTACGGAGAGAACATGCCCCTAGAAGAAGACAAGTACAGCAAGCCCTCAGAATTGAGCGGCGACGACAGAGACGCAATGCTCGCCGATATGGGCAACATTGACGATGAGACCTTAGAGGCCAAGACGCCCGAGGCTGAACCTAAGCCTGAGATTGAAGAGGAGATAGTAGTTGAGGAAGAAGACGAGTCTGAAGAACAGGCGGAAGAAGGCGAAGAGGAATCAGAGGAGGAAGATCCTGAAGAGTCAGACGATGACGACGCTGAACCTGACACCGACCCCGAGCCCGACGAACTTAAATCCCTAGCGGCTGAGCAACAGCGAGAGAAGCGCTTCAAGGAGCGCATGGCCTCTGAGAGGGCGGCCTTCGCTCAAGAGCAAGCCGAGTTCAAGGAGCTTCTAGCAGAGGCCCAAGAACTGAAGAACGGGCACGACGCTCGACAACGCCTGCACTTCGACCCCACAGGGAAGAGTGCCGACGAACTACTGTCACGCTCGAAGCAACTCTACGCGATGAGCAAAGCGGCAGGCCCTAACGCCACACATGCCGAGCGCACAGAGGCGAAGCGACTACAGACGGCTCAGACTGTTGAGGCACGCTTGACGGGCTTAGAGAACGAGAACAAGGCCCTCAAGACTACTATTGAGAACAAGGAGCGCCAGGCACAGGCGAAGATAGAGGTAGACAGGTACGTCGGTGACATCGCCAAGGCCTCAACCCCTGAGACCCCCCTAGTGCACGCCCTGCTCAACGGCAAGGGCGCCGAGAAGGCACGGAGCACAATCCTCAGCATTGCTGCGGCGATGCACGAGCAGTCTGGAGAGCGTCCCGACGCTGCCGATGTGCTCGCGGTATACGAAGATTCAGAGCGAGCCTGGTACGAAGAACGGAACTTAAATCCCGACGTCGTAGCAAAAGCTCGTAAGAAGAAGACGAAGAAGAAAACCCCTGAAGCTGGAGAGAAGACCTCAGCAACACTTGGAAACGATCTTGGATCAACAACCAAGCCGCGCAAAGGACCTATGACGAGACGTGAGGAGAAGGCCGATGTCCTGAGGGACCTCGAGTCTGGAAACTTCAGCTCATAGACGTAGGAGCGCGGCGATTGCAGAAGGAATTCTCAAATGGCCAGTGGCTCACTAACAACAGTCGCATACATCTACAAGCGACTCTACTCAGACAAAAAGGTCGGGGACATGGCAATGCGCTATCACCCAACCCTGTCGAAATGCTCCAAAGAAGGCGGCTTTGGCGGCGTTACTTTTCACTACCCCGCACGATACGGAAACCCGCAGGGTATCTCCGGTACCTTCGCCGACGCTCAGACTGCTGCTGAAACCTCCAAGGGTGAACAGTACGCAGCTAGTCGCTCTATCAAATACGGTGTCATCACTGTAGACGGTGAATCGATGGCAGCGGCCGAGGGTTCCAAGTCTGCCTTCCTCGACCTCGTTACTCAGGAAACTGACGGCGTGATCGAAGCGATGGGTGACACCTTGGGCTTCGACTTCTTCCGAGCTGGCAACGGTCAGCGTGGGCGTCGTTCGAGCGCATCAACCGATATCATCACATTGAGTGTCGCTGACGACGTCCGAAACTTCAAGGTAGGCATGACGGTCATCGCTTCAGCTAACGCTGACGGCTCGTCTGCTCGTTCAGGCTCTACCAAGGTCGAAGCGTTCGATCAGAGCTCGGGCACTATCACTTTGGTATCGGCTGCAGCTCTGATCTCCTTCGCCGACAATGACTATTTATTTAGGTTGGGCGACCCTGCTACGTGCATGGATGGACTTGCCGACCTGTACCCTCTGACTGCTCCGGTCTTCGAGTCTGACTCGTTCCGTGGCGTCGACCGAGGCCAGGCTGTTGAACTCTTGAGCGGCGTACGTATCGATGATACTGCTACGTCAATCGAGGAGAACGCGGGCCTTGTCGCTGTCAACATCGCTCAGAACGGCAAGCGCTCTGACACCCTCGTGTTGAACCCGATCAACTACTGGCAGGTGATTCGTCGCCTCAATGCCAAGGTCGAGTTTGACGACGGTGGCGGAACTGCTAACTACGGTTTCGAGTACTTCAAGATCCACTCCCCAGCGGGTACTTTGAAATGTTACTCCGATGCCGATTGCCCTACGAACCGAGGCTACGTGCTCAATCAGTCTACGAACTACATCAAACATCTGAAGGCGTTCATTCACGTGATCACCGACGATGGGCGACCGACGCTCAGGCAGACTTCTGCTGACGGCATCGAGGCTCGTATTCGAAGCATGTCAAACCTCATTGGCAACGACACCGCTTGTAACGGCGTCTTCTCCATCTAACCCACAGGCGGGGTAGCAACTGCTGCCCGGCCTACTCCTAGGAAAGGTCCAATCAAATGGCTCTAGAAGATAGAAAACAGTGGGGAGAAGTACACCGAGACCTCCCCAGCGGCGCTCGAAGTGAATCGACGCCCGCCCCTCTAAGGTGTTCCAAGCGTGGAGAGCTATATACTCACTCGATTGCGAAGGGTCGTATGGCTCTTTCCGACGAGGGGTCATACTTCATCGCTACCAACCCTACGCCCGGCACAGGTGTCGCAGGAATCGCCGCCACTGGCGCTTTCTCGGCTCTTGAGACGCTGATCCACCTACGCAACAACAGCAGCGGTGACAACGCGACGCGCCTGTATATGGACTACATCAAGCTGCAGACAACCGTGGCCGGTACCAACGGCACTGACTGTCTGTACACGATCAATCTGGACTCAGGCACATCTCGCTACACCTCGGGGGGCGCAGCAGTTGTGCCCGTCAATCCGAACATGGACAGCAGCGGCACACCTAACTCCACACTCTATGTGGGAGCCCTGGTAACTGCTGCAGCTACGTCTGATGTTCGTCAGGTAGCCAATGGCGTGCTCCGGCCCGTCATCTCTGTAGTGGGCGATGAGTTCCTCTTCGACTTCGGCGGGGATGTTAAGGGAGGCGCTGGCAGCCTCTTCGAAGGCACCCTCATCAGTCGTCAGGTGATTCCTGTCGCCCCCGTCATCCTGGGTCCAACGGATCAACTAGTGATGTCGTTCTACGCAACCTCGCAGACTGCCGCGACCTCGTTTGAATTCGAGATCGGGTACTACGAGCGTTAAGACCTTCGAGGGGTAGCACCTGTTGCCCCTCGATACTTGAAAGGAGACAACTATGTCATTAGATGCATTTCCAGTAAAAGCCAACGCGCCCGAACTGATTGAACATGTGTGCCTCGCCGTTGGTGGGGCTTCAGCGATCACAAAGGTGAGCGGGGAGGGGATTGCTGTCTCCCGAACCGACACGGGGGACTACTTGCTCACTTGGAGCGATGCCCCTGGTAACTTCAAGGGGGCAACTGCCTCTCTGCAAGCTACTACTATCGGCGACCTGGCAGGTCACACTGTAGTCTTCGGAGCGTTCACTGCGGGGGGCACTACGTTGGCCTTCGGAGTCTACAACGCCGCTGACGCCTCGCACGACCTCGCAGCCCTTGAGTGGGTGACGGTCCGAGTGGCCTTCTCGCACACTGGCCTCTAACCCTAGGAGTCGAGAGCATGCCTCGTAAGTTTTCAGTATTGGACTTAATCACTCGCGGTCGCAGACGTTGCGATCAGGAGAATAGAGATGTGCTCTCGGCTGCTGAGTGGAAGGAAGAGCTTTCCACAATCAAGAGTGAGTTTGACGGGGAGTTAATCGACAGTGGTATGCGCTACTTCGAGAAGACCTCGACACTCACGACAGTCACAGGACAGAACGAGTACCTAGTGCCGAGCGACTTCTTGGCGATGGTAGGAATCGACTACGTTCAGGGTGATGGGCAGAAGATTGAACTTGTGCCGATGCTCGCCCAGGAGCGTAACTACTTCACAGGCACACAGGCCTCGGGCCAGTCTGTCGCATACCAACTCATAGGGCAGAACATCAAGTTTGGGCCTCCTCCCTCGGGCGGGCAGACCTACGAGATTGTCTTCGTCCCTCAGCCTGCCGACATCTCAGACGCGGGCGACAAGGAGCTGATTGACGTTGTCATCCCAGCCGGTGAGGCTTTCTTCGTTTACTCCCTGGCGCTCGTCGGGGCTATCAAAGAAGAGCATGACCTGACGCCCTACTTCGAGCGCAGAGTAGAGTTCTGGCGCGAACGGGTCAAAGAGTGGGCAATGCAGCGAGAGCTCTACACTCCGAAGCGTCGCTACGTGCATGGCGAAGGAAGCAACCGCTTCGACGGTGACGGCCTAGGCAACTCTGGCTACATCGGCGGGGAGTACATCTACTAGTGCCTAGGAAGTACATAGCCCCCCTCATCTTCCGAGTGATGAGCGAGACTGATCGCATTCTTCGAAACTTCGACGACCGCATCAGAGAGCTTGTGTCCATCTCCATCCTGGGAGGGTACAGAATCCGAGCGATTGAGCTTGAAGACGCTACGAACACGCCGATAGCACACAGGATCGGGCGAAGGGTAACCCTGCTGGCCTCACCCCCTATCGGTCCTTCGACATCGGGCCGGATTGAGGTTGTGGAGGATTCCCAGTTTGACCCTGATAAGTATGTTGTTCTCAAGGCTTCTGGCTATGGCCGTACGGTTACTGTGGACGCGTGGGTGTTCTAGAATGGCCGAGCCTAGGCAAATAGTCGACATCCCTCTAGCGGGTGGCCTCGACACAAAGACCGATGAGAAGGCCCTGCAGCCTCCGGGGCTGACGCTCTGCGAAGATGCGCAGTTTGACGACATTGGCGGCATGCAGCAGCGCCCTCAGTATCAGGCAATCACTGACGCAGCCGGCAACACTATCGACGACATCAGGAAGATCGTACCCTACGCCGATCAACTCGTCGCATTCTCTAAAGACAAGATTTGGAGCTACGCCAGCAGTGACGGGCTTTGGACCGACCGAGGCGACTACCTGGCAGTCAAGACCGAGGAGACTGGGCGCTTCGTTACGACTGGCGAACAGTACGATACCGACATGGCGAGCCTCCTAGGGGTGACGCTGTACTGTTGGGCTGAGGACACAATCGGAGGGGGCACACGCTCCTTCGTGGCAGGCGTAGACACGGCAACAGGAGCCGTCAAGCTGAGCACTCAGAGCATTCTAACGGGGGCTGTGAGGCCTCGCCTGATTGCTACGGCCTCCAAGATCTACCTGTTCTACATCGATCAACTCAACGACATCATGTACACGCGGCAGTACGACCCTGCCGGGGACCTCAGCTCGCCTTCTGAGGACTCGGTAGCGGTAACACTATGGGTGGCCTACGACATCGCTCTGAGCCTGGCGAACACCGAGGACGTCGTTGTAGCGATAGCGCGCAATGCCAACTACAACATGTACTTGATGGATGGCTCGACAGGGTTTAGCTCTGCCACTGTCAAGACGGGCAACGCTGTCTCTTGCATCAGCGTGTCTCACGACCCGACGACTACGACCCGGATCTGCGTGTCTCGAGATGACACAACGACGACGGTAGAATCCGACATTCTCAACTCTACGACGTTCGCCGACGTAGCAGCGGCCACGGCAGTAGGGACAGCCCCCGCGACAATCCTTCAAATCACTTCGGCCTACAACGACTCGAATACGTGTTCCGTCTTCTGGAGTACGACAACTACACCTGTCACCTCTGCGAACTTCATCACCGAGTGGAATACGACCGACAACGCGGGCTCCACGGGCAGCGAGGCAACCCTGGTAAGACGGGCTAGCATCGCGTCACACGCCTTCAGTCACGACGGCAGCATCTATCTGTGGCTTGTCTTCGGGTCCGCTAGCGATGGCATCCTGACCGCGCAGCTGCAGAACACATACTTCCTCTACCGCTCAGACGGGCACATCGCAGCGAAGGCCGTGAACAGCACTGCGGGGGGTCACGCAACCGACGCAGGAGCCCTTCCTTCTGTGACTAACACCTCAGGCAACATCTGGGAGTGGTGCGGCATCAGACGACGCATCATCCCTCTGGGTGAAGGACAGAAGGGCTACGCCGCTCAGTCGCCTCAGCAGATTGTGTTCACCTTCGATCATGCCAGTGCCCGACGTACTACAGAGCTCGGCGCGGCCCTCTACATTGCCGGGGGCTTCATCTCTCAGTTCGACGGGAGCAACCTTGTTGAGGTTGGCTTTCACAACTTCCCCTACTCGTTCGGCGCGTCGGCCTCAGGCTCAGGCGGCAACCCTAACGGCAAATACAACTATATCCAGGTCGTCTCTTGGTACAACGTCAAAGGGGAGTTTGAACGCAGCACTACAGCGACGATCACAGAGCAAACGGTAGTCAACGAGAAGATGTCGTTTAACACGACGCTTCCGCTGCACATCACTGCCAAGACAGGCGCAGCGGGAGAGGTGGCAATCGAGTACTTCCGGCAGATCGCAGCAGCAGCTGTGAACGCCCCTTACTTCCTGATCAACAGCAAGGACCCCTCCGCAACTGGGGATAACGGCTACGTCGAGAATGATCCAACGTCTTCACTCATCACATCGCCGGACGATGACATGGACGACGATGATCTAATCAAGCTTGAGCCCTTCCCTGAGAACGGGGGACTGACGCTCGCAAACCTGCCTCCTCCTCCTGCCACCATCATCGCATCGACACAGGACCGAGTCATCTTAGCGGGAATCCCCGCGAACCCTCACAGGGTTGTCTACTCACGGCTGAGAGGTGACAGCGAGATAGCCTCATTCAACGAGATCCTCTTCGTTGACCTACCTCCTGCAGGGGGGCCAATCTCAGGGATCGACTTCCTAAACGAGACGATGATCGCGTTCAAGGAGACTGCCATCTATGCCCTGAGTAACGACGGGTTTGACAATGCTGCAGGCGGCGTCAACTACGGGCCGGGCAGAGTCCTAAGTAGCGACCTGGGAGCTATCAGTGCTGAGGGCATCGTGCTCACTCCGAAGGGACTTCTCTACAAGAGCTCCAAGGGTTGGTACCTCCTCAATCACGGCTGGCAGTCTACCTACGTCGGCGGGGCAGTTGCAGACTTCGACGATGACACGATTGTCTCTGCTCACTCGATGGAGTCTCAGCATCAGGTGCGCATCGTTACCGACAACCGTACTCTGATGTGGGACTACCTTGTCAACGAGTGGTCTGTCTGGGGTATCTCGAGCGCTTCGGCTTGCATGTTCGGGGGGCTGCATCACTACGTCAACTCAACCGAAGACGGGTTGTTGGCTCAGGCTGCCACTCACTCAGGGGCAGGCGACCTTCCAGCGCTTGACGTTGAGACGGGATGGATCGCTCTGGCTGGGCATCAGGGCTACAAGCTAGTGCGCGGGATTCTCGTGCTCGGCGAGTACCTGGCAGCCTGTGACATGCGAGTGAGAATCGCCTACGACTACGCTCAGACGGCAGCGGGAGCCACATACGTAGACGATAAGACTTGGACAATCAGCCCTACAACAGTCAACGGGCCCCTGCAGTTACGCGTCGGGCCCTCTCGCCCTAAGTGCCAGGCAATTAAGGTCCGCATTACAGCGCAAGCAGTAGGCGCGGCGTCAGCCCCTATCACAGCAGCATTCAACCTAACGGCGCTCAGCCTTGATGTAGCGCTCAAGAAGACGGCAGTAGCTCTGCCAGCAACACAGAAGCAGTAAGGAGTCGATCATGGGACTCGGTAATCAGCGGAACAACAACATCAGAAGGCTTCAGCACGGCGCCGAAGGTACACCCGGCACGGTGTTCGATCGCCTGTACGGCCTGGGGAAGCGCGCTGCCAGCGGAGCCGTTGAGGGTGTCAAAGATATTGCCGAGTGGTACGACGACGCCACGACTCGCGGCAAGGAGGAGGCTAATCAACTCAGAGAGCAAGCTGGCACTGTCGGCGGGCGGGCTGCGACATCCTACGATCAGTTCCAATCGCTCGGAGGCGAGGCCAACACAGAGCGCGACTACCTACGCCGAATCGCCCGAGGCCAGGAATCAGTCTCTGCTCAGAACCTTCAGAACTCGCTGCAGCAGAATCAGGCAGCCCAGCAGAGTATGGCGGCAGGCGCTAGACCTGGTAACGCAGCAATGGCGGCCCGTCAAGCGGCGATGAACGCAGCGAGGCAAGGAGCAGGGCTGGCCGGGCAACAGGCCACAGCGGGCATTCAGGAGCGCCAGGCAGCCCAGCAGAGTCTGGCTAACATGCTCATGCAGCAACGGCAGCAGGAACTCTCTAGTCAGCTAGGGTCTCAGGGCCAATCGCTCGGGGCCTACGAGCAGCTCTACAGTGGGGCTATAGGCCAGCCTACCGGCGCTGAGAAAGTAACACAGTGGGTTACCGACCTCGCGAAGTGGCGTGGGATAGGCAAGGGTAAGTAATGCCGGACGATCTATTCAGTGACGAGGCCCTAGATCCGGCGCAGTACCTCAACGACATGACGTCAGCCGTTGAGTATGACCCCTATTCCGGGGATGAAATCCCTGTTGTCGATCTTGAACTGCCGAGTGCTGAGGGCTTCATCGCTGACAAGCAGGCACAGGAGGCTGCTGCTTTTGCTGCTGAGCACGAGGCGGCAATGATTGCTGACGCTGAAGCTGTGGCACCGATGGCCCCAGAGGGGAACGTGATCTCGTCCTTTGTTGAACCCGACGCTGTCTCAGGAGCTGCGGGCCCCGACTGGACTCCCGACTTCCTGCCAGACGCTATCAGCGGGGCCCCTGACGTCATCGACTTCGGGCCCGAGCCTGAAGAGGTCTTCTTGCCCGGCCCTGAAGGGGAGGACTACGCTGCTGAGTATGCTGCTGAGTATGCCCCTGCGCCGTGGGATGAACAGCCGATGGACGTTGAGTTCGCTCCCGACGCCGGCCCCACTCCCGAGGACCCTGGCGACTACAGCAACATGGCTCTAGCACAGGCGATGTTCGACAGGCAGCGGGAGCACGATGCCGTGCGCCGAAAGATGGAGTCAAAGGTCAATCAGGACCGGATCGCAGCAGCGCAGGGAGAACTCGAGATCATCGAAGACACTCACCGAGTGTTCAAGAAAGACACCGAGGATCTGATTCATAGGACGAGGGAACTTGGCAAGAAGGGCGTGGACAAAGACCGATGGTGGAGCAGTCGCAGTGCAGGCCAGAAGCTAGCCCTCCTGTTCTCTGCCATCGGCGACGGGCAACTAGGGCTCATCAGCGGCAAGGGCGGGAACGCGACCTTTGACCTCATCTCCAAGGAGATTGACAGAGACATCGAAACGCAGAAGTACAATTTAGAGCAGGACCGAGGCCTCCTACAGGATGAGCAAGGCCTTGTGAGTCAACTCTACAAAGAGACGGGCAGCATGGCGTCGGCAGTGCACGGCGCCAAGCTAACGATGCTCGCCGGTATCGAGGCAGACATCAACAATCAGGTCGCAGCGCTAGACCCTGAGGGCACACAGGCTCTACAGAAGGAGGCGCACAAGCGAGAGATGCAGGCTGGGATGGCTGCGGCAGCGACAGCCTTCAAGCAGCAACGCCGCAAAGAGGCGAAAGAGACCGCTGACCTCAAGATTAAAACCCTTAAGGCTGATGCAGAGATCGCAGAGAAAGAGGCATCGGCAAAGCTGAAGCTTGCACAGGCAGCTAAGGCATCAAGGCGCGGCACAGGAGGTGGCGGTGATGTAACTCACTCCCCTCAGGCGTGGCAGGCACACTTACGACTTCCAGACGGGCACCCTGCTATTCCTACGGCGCCTATGAGTCAGAAGCAGTACGACAAGTGGGCGGGCCACATGCAGAAAGCGCAGGGGCTAGCACCTTCCGAGAAGGACGAGGCAGCTACCAAAACGGCGGAGAAGCGGCTTGGGCTAGTAGCTGCACAGACCGAACTCACGGAAGCTCAAACGAAGGGGTGGCCGGGCGGCGTCATCTTTGGCATGGGCAGCCCTTCAGGAGGCGTCTACAAGAACAAGGACGGAACTCCTTGGACAATGGATCCAAAGAACCCAGAGCGTAAGGAGGTCTCTGCCCTGATTAAGGCAGCCGAAAACGCCCGATGGGTTCAGGACAGAATCATTATCGCTCGGAACACATACGGCGGGGAGTTGGCAATCACAAGATCGAAGGCCTACCAGGAGCTACGCAGCCTTCAATCTGGGGCTGATATGGAAACCTTCGTAGGCTTCAACCTTGGCGCCCCTTCCGCTGGCGATCAGGAGTTGGCCGGAGGCATCAGGGGTAACACCGACGCGTGGAGCCTTGTGTTTGACCCCAATCACGGGTTCAAGGCCTGGGCCGACAGGATTGAAGCGAAGGCGCTGGTAGCGGCTAGGCACAACGGCTACACAGGGAAGACGCTCGAGCTCCCACGCATGAGAGCAGCGACCCAGTCCGAGAGGAAAAAGGCTCAGGTGTTTGCCGACCTGGAGGCGTCTGTCCTTCCAGGGGAAGAGGTCACAGACGAGGTGATCGAGAATATCAGGGGGGATGTCGAGGCTCTGACCCAGAAAGGCCTAGACCCTGTCGAAATACAAAGAGTCCAGGGGATCCTAGACGTTGTCGGGAGACAGGCGGGGATTCCCAGAGAGACTATCTTCGAACTAGGAGAGCCGCTGTTCGTTCCGCACATGACACGCAGGGTGGGCGAAGCAGCAGAGGCATCTGGCGGGAAGAGCGGCTTCAAGTTCGACTTTTTCGACCTAGACCTATCTCCCGAGGAAAAGTGGTACAAAGTGAGGTTTGAGCGGTGAGCGACAACCTTGTAACAGTCACGCACAAAGAGACGGGGAAGAAGTTCCGTGTCTCTAAGGCGCGCGCCTCTGCTCTGGCGACAGGCAACGCGAGGGAGGCCTATCAGTTCCCTAGCGATCTACAGGTTACCGTCGTAGAGGACGATAGGACTTTCGAGGCGTCGCAGGCTGACGCGGAGCAGTACATCTACGGCGGTGCGCGAGCTGAGACGAGGGGTGAGGCTCAGGGCCGTGAGCAGCAGGCACGCAAAGAACGAGAGCACAGCGGCGTTCTCTCGGGCACAAGAGCCGTCCTAGAGTCTGCCGCTGACACTGCAACAGGCGGCGCCTTCGGTTGGGCTATGGGCGATGTCATGGGCCCCAAGTTCCGCGAGAAGAGAGAAGAGCTGCACGACACACGCTCGACCCTCTCAGCTGTCGGTGCTGTCGGTGGGCTGGTAGTCCCTGGCATGGGTGCCATCAGTGGGGCCGGCAAGGCCGGGAAGCTTGCACGTGCCCTCCCTGCGGGCAAGGCGGCTCAGCATGCTCACAAGATCGGAGGGATTAAGGGTCTCATCGCTGAGGGTGTGGCAGTCGGAGCGTTGCAGTCGGGGCACGATATACAGTACATGGAGGGCGACCTTGGAGCCGAAGAGATATCTTCCGTCTACCTACACAACATGGCAATCGGTGGGGCTACGGGCGGCGTCGTCGGCGTCGGCGGCAACCTCATCAAAGGATTCACGAAGGGCGTAGGGCGCGCCAAGAAGCTCGCTGACGACATTCACGCATCGGCTCTCGAAGGCAAGGCAACGGCAGAGATTGCTGAAGACCTGGCGGTCATGGATGCCTCACAGTTACGTCACGCCAAGCTGGCAGAGCAGGAAGCGATAGGCGCCAAGCTGGCACAGGATGCTGAGGCATACGCGTCGCAGTCGGCGCAGGTTGACCCTCTTCTCATCGCTGAGGGTGCCGGCACGGGGGCGAAGAGAGTTCTGGTGCGCACGAAGAACAGTATTCGACGTGCCCTCGATGACCCAAAAGGGCTGGCTGGGAGGCCTAGCACGATAACGAAGGCCCTCAGGGAAGAGGAGAAGATCCTTCGTAAACTAGTGAGCAAGCAGGACGATATCCTCGCAAAGATGCAACGTGCCGATGTCACCCTCTACAAGAAGCTGGGAGCTAAGGGCGTTGTTCAAGGCGCGGCAGCACGCAAGTACGGAAGCTACGCGGGGCGCAACGTCACGAAGCCCCAGGCTGCTGAGGGCATCAGGCTGAGCGCTGCCGAGATGACAGGCTTCAAGAAGGCACTGCTCAACGGGGAACTCAAGGGCGCTAGGGTCCAGTCTATGGAAGGTATCCCCGCGCTACTCGAGCGCAACCTAGCCTATCAGAATGAGGCGATGGCCCTGATGAAAGGCACGGCCCCAAGGCTTGAGGCTATCGCAGTGGCAGATGATGCCCTGAAGACGGTCGGCAAGGCTGAGAGCTCAATGGAGCGGCTTGCGGGGAATGCCGTGTATGGCGGGGCTTACGGAGCACTGGCTTCTGTGGGGGTCCCTCCAATCGTAGCGGCCCCTCTCGCATCGGCGGGCGGCAAGATACTGGGAGACCTAGTGTTCAAGCGAGGCTCCAAGGCCGTAGCGGCAGCCTCCCTACGTAAAGACGCGGCCATCGCCAAGCTCTTCGAAGTAGGCGGCAAGGTTGGCAGGGTGGCACCCCCAATTGCCACCCGAGTCCTAGCGGCCACTACCTTCGCTCCCGAGCTACCTCAAAAGGTCAAGAAGACGAAGACCCTAGGAGGCCTCTACAAGGCCCGTGAGCAGGAGATTCTCTCTCAGGTCACAATGGGCCCCAACGGGATTACAATGCGCCCAGAGGCCAGGCAGGCGCTTGCTGACAGCCTCAGAGGAGTGAGGGCTGTGTCCCCTGTCCTTGCCGACAAGATGGAGACAGCGAAGAATCGTGAGGTCTCCTTTCTTGCCAAGAAGCTACCGAAGAAGCCCGACTTTCTTCAGCACGTAGCCGGCCCCTATGACTACGTCCCAAGCAAGACGGCGATGAGGACCTTCGCCCGATACGTGGCAGCAATCTCTGACCCTAACGGCGTCATTGAGCGCCTAGCCGATGGGACCCTTTCGCCCGAAGACGCAGAGGCCTATCGCGAGGTCTACCCCGAGCAGTACGCCGCAATACAGCGCAGCATCATCGAGGAGATTGCAAAGCTTCGCAAGCAGCTCTCGTACCCCAAGCGTCTCTCTCTGTCGATCTTCAGCGGCGTAGCAGTAGACCCCGCACTAGACCCCCGAATCTTCAAACACCTTCAAGCGCAATTCACTAACGAGCCAGGCAGCGAGGGCGGCACTCAGGCGCCGACACCTCAGCCTCAATTTGGCTCAGTCAAGAACCCCGAGGCAACACCCGGTCAAGAGAGAGCAGGCTAAGACATGGCACGTACAATCCAACCCCTTTCACAGAATGCCCGAGTCGTGGCGTTCCCTCACCTTGCCGTCGAGATGACTGCAGAGAGTGATGCCCTCGCCATTGTCACAGCAGCCAACTGGATCAACGTCCAAGGCTGGCGAACGACGCTGGGAGTCAATCAGGATCACTCGGGGCTCTTCGTGATCGATGAGCAGTTCTTCGAGAGCTACCCCGCCTTCGAGGCGATGCTCTGGTGTGACGAGGCTGAGACCCTCTCAAGCGTGGCACTCTACGCTGCGAGGCTGGCCCCTATCGTAATCGCCGATGACACGTTCACAAGCTCAGGCTCAGACGCCGTCAATACTGCAGTCGCTCACGGCATGCTCACAGGTGACGGGCCCTTTGTCCTGAGTTCTTCCACAACGCTACCCGCTCCGTTCGTTGCTGGCACACCCTACTGGGTTGAGAAGACAGCAGCGAACACCTTCGAACTCTACACGACCCGAGAACTGGCAATTGCAGCGGGTGGGGGCATCGTCACAACTGACACAGGCACAGGCACTCACACGATTGCCGACGTTCAGAGCTCGCTGAACAAAGACGACGACACGCAGCGCATCTACCAGGCCTTTGTTGGAGACCTGAAGGAAGGCAACAACATCGTCGTAGGCGTTCAGACTGCACACGTCGAGCGCATCGAACACTCTCCGCTCGATCTCTACTACATACTGCTAGCGACAGGTGCAGGGTCGACGACTATCACGATGAGACTGACTCCGATCATGGGAGGCACTAGGTAGTGAGGAATCGGCGCCGTATACGTCACAAGGGAGGCTTCCGCTGTCGAGGCGGGGGTCTCATATCGCCGGGCGGGGGATTCGTCGCTGTGCCAATCGCTGAAGCCGGTGGAATAACGCTTGATACCCTCAGCCCCGCTGACATCGCAGCGCTCACGGGGTTCGCCGAGCCAACGTGGATGGTTCGTGGTGGCGATGCTGCAGGGGCATTGGACCTTGTTGGTTCCGACGACCTCACCGACAGCGGCACCCCCACAAAAGAGAACGCGGACACCGCCCTCGCTGGCACAACTACGGTAATGGACGACAACACGACCGACGCGATGGACGCAGCAGCGAACACTGTCCTGGACGTCGCTTCCGAGACCATCACTGTCATGTGGATCGGAAAGTTCGCCGCTGCCAATTCTGCAATCCGTCACGTCTGTGGCAAGCGAGCGTCGGCAGGTGGCAATTACGGGTGGGAGCTTCAGAGTGCCGCGTCCGGGTCCAACAATCAGTTTCAGTGGATCGCCGACTCACCCTCCGGCATCGACATCGAAGCAGTCGCAGTAGATCACGGCACTACTAACGCTCAGGTTGTAGTCTGTACTCGGAGTTGGGCGAACAATCTGGTGGGCATCTGGACCCGCGAAGGCACAAGTAGCGGCGCCAGGATTCAGGACAGCATGACGAACACAGCCACCTTCGCCATGGGGCAACAGCGGATCACAGCAGCCCCCTGCAGCCATGGGGCGCTTGCAGTCTGGATCGGTACAGACGGGGACTGGAGTGCCACAGCAGCAGACTTCGAGACAGCTCGTCTGGCAGTTGCAACAGCGCTGGGGTACGAACCGTAATGTTCAGAACAGAACTAGACGCACACATCACTGCCGCCTCAGCAAAGGGCCGATCGGCGGGGTGGAGCCTCAAGCTTGACCGCGTAGCGAAAACCCTGACTGTCTCCAACAAGAACGGCCGAGTCGCCCGTATCACAGCAACGGGGGCGATCCTCAAAATGAACCCCGACGACCTGGTGGGGGAGTTTTTGGGCGACACTATCACTGAGGTGCGAAAACGGAGGCAAGTATGACCGAATCAACAGCAACACGACGACCTCGAGACACGAAGAGCTTCCGCATGCAGCAGCCGAAGCTCACCTCTGTGCTAGCAGTGCTGGCGATGGCTGTAACCCTGGGCACTCTCGTCTGGACGATGGCAACGCTCGTCAGCAGCAAGGCAGACAAGGACACGGTACACGTCATCAAGACCGACGTTGAGATCATCAAGGTGAGGCAGGAACTCTTCATCGAATCGGTGCGCCCTGGGCTAGTGGAGAGTGCTAAGTAATGGCGATTGGCTACAACTACCCTGGCAGCATCAAGAACAGCACTGAGGCCGTGCTTGCCAACGCTGCCGTGTTCACGGGTGAGGCGGAGGCCCTCTCGATTACCGAAGACACTCAGTCAGTGACAGTCGTTGCGAGGGCTGATGAGGCAAGCGCTGTCGATGGGCTGCAGCTTCAGTTCTCGGCAGACGGAACGAACTGGGACATCTCACACGACTTCTCTGTGCTCGCCGACGACACGAAGACTATCAGCGTTCCTCTACGCCTTCGCTACTTCCGAGTCATCTACACGAACGGGGGTGTCACGCAGACAGAGTTCAGGCTGCAGACACGCTTCAACAAGGTGGCAGTTCCGGATCTCACCTACCCCGCTCTTTGCACGCTCCCCTTGACGAACGGGGGAAGCTCCAACTTCGCCGTAGACGGTAGCGGCACCCCCGTCGCCTTCTCCTCCGTAGCGTCAGGAAGGGCGGCCATCTACCGCGCTATCTTTGCCTGGGAGGATTCGGGGGTCTTCAGGGCAGAGCAGTTTGCCGCGTTCGGAGCAGCGCTAGCTAACGGCTGCGAGTTTGAGTACACGCGCAACGGGGTTACAATCGACCTTCTAGGGGGCGAGAAGATCACAAACAACTTCGACCTCTCTCGTATGGCCTATGACACAGAGCTAAAGGACTGGGGGTCTGGCAACAAGTTCCTTGTGGCACGCCTCAGCTTCTTCAAGTTTGGGGGTCCACTGATCCTCAAGACGGGGGACTCTGTAACCTGGCGGGTGAACGACGACCTGACGGGCCTCGTCTCAGGCTCGGTCATCTGCATGGGAGAGGACCTATGACAGAGATTCTACTGCTTTACATGGTGTTGTCGATGATGTCGCGGGACTTGCCGCAACTGTTCAGGCTGTGGAATGATGGGCACAAGAAGAAGATGCGGATTCTCGAAAGGAAGACACAGAATGTACAAAGCAATGAGAGATATTCTAGGAGAGATCCTCACGAGCAAGAAGGCGCTAGCGACACTGGCGGGCCTACTCGTGCTGATATTGTCACGGGTTGGGGTGGACATCGAGGAGGGCACAGTCAACAAAGTGTTGGCGATCCTAGCCGTGTTCGTCGTCGGCAACGGGATTGCTGACATCGGAGCGCCTGCCGTTAAGATTGCCGCTAAGACTGAGCCTGAGTAATGGAGTGGCTGAGCGATAGCCTAGTGTGGCTCATTCCTGCGCTCTGGGGCGCCGTGGAGGGCTGGCGTCGTGCTCGGGGTAGCAAGGCAGAGAAAGCTTACGCGGCTGCCACAGAGGCTCATCAGCGTATCAAAGCCGCACAGTGGGACAAGGCCACGGCTGACCTTGAGAACATCGCTGACAATGTCCCCGAGTTAGTGGAGGGCTGGAAGGCTGAGTTCAAGGCTGCCGAAGACAACTGGCAGAGCTTACGACCTGGCGCGAGGAAGCCCAAGTGAGGTACCTCGTCCTACTCCTGCTCCTCTCCTGCAAAACGTCGGCGACTGTCACGATAGGAGTCACCGCTACGGCAGACTATGAGCGGCCGACGAAGGCAGCGATGCGCCTGTGGAATAGCTTCGTCGGCTGTGACTTCTTCGTCCCCGGAAAGGACGTGCAGATCAAGAGCTCAGACGGTACGGGGGTTATGCTGCCGGAGCACGCTGCAGCCACATTCCAAACTCCGAGGGGCTGGGAAATTCACGTCTCGTATCCCGGAGACCTTCACGATCAGGCGTGCATCATCGTTCACGAGTTAGGTCACGTGCTAGGCCTGCAGGACGGCGCTCCGTTCGGGGCCATGTCCTACGAGTGCCCCGACTTCATACGCATCAGGGACGACGACGTTGCTATCGTCAAGGCACGGCACTGCAAGTGATACCCTTCGCCCCAATCACATTCTTCGTCGACTGGCTGACGACTGACAAAGAGTGGCGGCGAACGAAAGCCCGTGACCCTTCGACGATCGGCGTTGAGGCGTTGCGCGTAGCCCGAGGGGAACTCGGCAAAGGTGAGAGCGGGGGCAACAATCGGGGCGATGACGTCGATCGCTATCGGGGAAGCCTCAGAGGGACAGGCGCTTGGTGCTCGGCCTTCGTCGGGTATTGTCTGGCTCAGGCATGCCAGCGTCTCGTGAGGGCTATGCCTGTTCAGCGCAGCAATGGAGCCCGGCAACTGTTCAGGCGAATCGTCACTGTCGGCTGGAAGGTCAAGTATCACGACATGCAGCCCGGAGATGTAGTGCTGTTTGCCCGAGGCCCTGAGGGGAGCTGGAAGGCACACGTCGCCTTCGTGTCTCAGGTGCGCCGAAGCACAACAGGGCGCGTGACCCGCTTCTCAATCATCGAGGGCAACGCAGGAAGTTACCCTGCCAGGGTGCGTGAGATCGAGGCTACGAAGAGGAAGCGTCGGATTGGGTTTGCGCGAGTCTGACCCACGACGTTGTGAACTCCCACTTCCAGTACTCCCACGCGTGGCCCAGCCGAGGCAGGACGCTGTGATGCGAATCTACCAATCCTGTTGGAAGCCTGTAGTCTCGAGTCTTCTTAGACCACTTGAGTACAGCAACCCTCGACGCTTCCATGTCAGCGCCTGAGTTCATCGGGCCCGAACCGGCCTCTTCGTAGATGTCCAGCATCACGGCGATCTCGTCGTCACTGCACCCAGCCCAAGCTGCCTGCCTGAAGATCGACGCATCCCGCCTCATAACTCTGCCGTAGATCCTCTTATTATTCTGCTCAAGCGTCGTCATTAGGCCCCTCGATACACACCTTGCACATGTGCCTCCCGCTGCCTCCCCAGAAGTGGCCTTGTTCTAGCCACCAACTGAGATCGTCATGGCCCACGGCTCGCTCGTTCTTACCGTGCCAGTAGATCGTCTTGCACTTGTCGCAGCGTACGCCTAGCACAGTGTCTTCGTCAGCCTTAGGTAGGCAGTCTCGGCAGACCGTAGCGACGTGATGCTCGTTCCTGTTGCTCGCCTCAAACCGAAAGACCTCACGCGCCTCAACAGTGGCCATGCAGCACTTGCACATTTGAACGCGGGACATCTATCCACATTCCTCCGTAGCCCGATCCATACAGGCGCCTAAGACAACTTCACCGCCACACTCCACGCACTCAGCTAGCTGCTCCCCTGTGCCCCTACAGCGCTCACAGGGGTGATGATTGAAGCAGCCCCCGCAATAATCGCACGCGTGTGAGCAGATGTTGTCACCGTCGAAGCCTCCCTCGCCTGAGCACTCTGAGCACTCTTCCTTGTCAGGGCCGGCTGGGGGTTGTTGCCAAGACTCAGGCATTGCCCTTGACCGGAGTACTTTCGAGATCGCGGTCGAGGGCCAGGGCTGCCTGCCGATGAAGCCCCTCAGCCACACGAAGGGCATTCGACGGGTCGAGGTCGGTGACAGTATCTGCAACCCCCGAGGGGTCAGCGAGCACTAGGATGAAGCGCAGTTCCTCAAGGTCTGTTGCATCGATTGCCTTCGTGAGGCTTTCGGCAAGCGCTGCCATTAGTAGACGTATCTTCTGCTTTTTCTCAATCATATCTCCACCTCAATATCATACATGGCACCGCAAGCGTTGCAGCCCATAGCCATAGCCAACACACTCATCGCGTAGGCTCGAAGGGGCAGTCAGCGTACCGATGCCCAGTCTGCCCGCACAGGTCGCAGGGCTGACTCACGCAGCACTTAGCGGTGTGCCCCTGCCGATGACACACGCCGCACAGGCGTCCCGAGTTGTACGCGGCAGGGTTGCTCAGGGGGACTGCTGCGGCCACTCTCCTCGCTCTGAGGTTTGAGGCCTCCCTCGCTCTACACCTGGCGCACCTGGCATAGCCGAGAGCAGGGGCGCTACAACTGATGCACCTATCCTCAGCCCTCATCTTCTGCCTGTGGGCCTTGTGCCACGCCTTGCTCGCCTGCCATGCCATTAGTCAATCTCCTCTTGTGTCATCGCTACGACGTCCCTGTGCATCTTCTCGGTGGCCCTCAGCCCCTTGCCCTGCTTCTGCCACACTTTCCTCCAAGCAAAACACATCTCCTTCCACATGCGCGCCCTCTCTCGATAGGCGTCGCGTGAGCGGTGAATGGGTAGCTTGCTACGGAAGAGCGGCTTTGGGGCAGCGGCTTCACGGGCTTCTATGTTGACTCGAAGGGCTTCGACTAGGTCTCGAAGGGCGTAGAGTTGCTCTCGGATCTGGGCGTTGAGGCACTGTGAACTCATTGGTCTTCCTTCCCTTCTAGGGCGTATGCGTCTCGCAGGAGGTTGCGGGCCTGACCCCCCGCTGTGTTGGCTTTCTCTAAAGCCTCTGCCGCATCACGCCATGCGTTCCTTAGTCCGTAGAGCATGGCGAAATCATCCCTATACCTGTTGATTTGGTCCTCGAGTTCCCCTAGAGGGTAGCACCATCCGTCCTCGCTTCCGTGGCCACAGCAGTCGTCACAGGCGAAAGCAATAGGGCTGTCGTCACCCTCGTGGCAGCCGAAGCACACAGCTTCACCCACTGCACAATGGCCACAGTCAATCTTACTCTTTGTGCTCATCAACTACCGTCCCTTCCTTCTTCGTCGATCCATTTCGAAGGCGAACCTCTTCAAGGATTCTCTCAACACACGGAGCAACAGGCCCCTTGTGCTCCTGGGCCTTCACAGCCCGAGTGATACCGGCCTTCGTCGCCTTGCGTGTCACTGCCATGTCGGCGGGGCCTTGCCCTAGCTGAGCCCTGATGACCTCGTAGGTGATATCCCCATCTAACTGCTCGTTGCCCTTCTTCGTCCGAGCCCCGAAGACGCGCCCTTCACCGAGAGGAATCGGGAACTCTGAGGCATATCCGAAGATGGCGCCCTGCACCTTGTTGAGCATGGCCTTCATCTGTAGATATTTGCTGTATAACTCAAAGGCATTCTCGGAGGTGATGCGGATTAGGTCGGAGGAGCCTGAGGTCTTCATCATCTGCCGAAGGAGCCCCATCTTCGCAGGGCAGGCGTCAAAGGCCGGGCAGTAGCGGCAGTGCTCCCCCTCAGTGACAGGGACAGGCCCCAGGCCCTCAGCAACAGCAGCCTTCTTCTGCAGCTTCACGACCCTGCCAATCGCGCCCTGAAGAGTCATCTCAAAGTCTGCCAAATCAAAGGCGTCAACGATGGCCTTGTTGCGGAAGTTCTTCCCGTCTCGGATGTTGATGATTTCGAGCACGGCTGAGTCCTTGTTGTAGACTTTCGAGGCACACATTGCCGCGAAGAGTAGCTGAGGGTTCTCCTTGGCCTTGACGTAATTGAAGCCTTTATAGTCGCCCAGGTAGGCCGAGCCTGAGCTCAGCCCGAGAGCATCAATCGTCCCCGGTATCTCGTTGGGCTTCAGCTTTGAGTAGTCGCGATTCATCTCACGCCCGAGCTCTCGGGCCTCACCCGTACGCCAGTTCCAAGCGAAGGCGACCTCGGGGGCTAGCTTCGTCGGGAGCCCCGTCAGGTCAATGTCCTCGCACATCTGCCTGTGCTCCTCGTCGACTGTGAGCAGTGCCTTCTCTTTGCCGACCTTGCCGACTGTCGAGAGGTAGAGGTGACGAGCGATGCCTGAGTCTGCCCAAGTGCTGTGCCGCTTTACTTGAGGTAAGGCCTCGGAGCCGGGGCAGGCGATGACGCGGGCCAGGGCTGAGGCGCTAATCATGCCTTGAACTCCGCCGTCTTCACGCCCCAGGCTTCGATAGCATCCCTATACTCCTGAGAGCCCTTGTCTAGCTCCTTTAGGCCCTTCAAGAGCGTCATCTGCTCCTCTCGGGTCTGAGTAGCGCGAATCATGTCAGCGGGCGTTAGGATGGGCTGAGCGAGGGCTACATCGACTATCCTCTGTTCCTCGCCGTCGAAATACCTAGAGGGCAGCGCCTCGGACAGGGCTCCAACAGGCTCAGGCGCTGCAACAGGCTCAGGCGCCTCAAAGGCCTCGACATGAGTAGCGATAGCAGGCTCCAAGTCTTGCGCCTCTTCGGAGCTAATCATCCCCCTCAACACGTCAGGGTAGACGTCCTTCGCAAGGAAGGCCTTACACCGAGCCTCCAACATGCGAGCGGGATACTTCTTGTAGTTCTCGTTCCTCAGTAGGTTAGCGTCTTTGGCCTCCTCTATTGTGAAGCTCATGCTCTGCTCGGGGTTGCCCTTGCGCTTCGTCATGTACGTCACTTTTGTAGCAGAGCGCTCAACACAGACGAACTTCTCGCACAGACCCGAGGCCCAACACAGCCCTACCATCGAGGCAGCGTAGAGCGTTGGACGCCCCTGAATGACGCTGATAGAGTTGAGCACTGTCACAGGAGGGAGGCCCAACTCGATGCCGTAGGTGATGGCGAGGAACACATCGGCAGGCCTGCCCCTGAACTCCTTCGGGACGAGGGCGCTCTTCGCCAGGTGATCGGCCATTGTCGTAGCCTCAGAGATTGATGCGGGCACTAGGCCCTGGGGTCGATTCATGATTGCTGTTACCTCGTGTTTCATCATACTTCCCACTCCGCCTTAAGCACCTTAATCTTCCAGACGCTCAGCGTGATGAACACCTTGACGTCGCCGGGCGCCTTCTCCCAGCAGCGGCCCTGAAGATTGAAAGTCACCTCAATCTTGTCACCTACGCACAGCCCGTCCATTGTCTCGATGCGCTTGTTTGATGCCTCAAAGATGAGGTGTTGGGGGTAGTCTCCGGGCGTCGTCATCACGAACTCTTGTTTTGTGAACTTGTCGGTGATGACCTGCTCATTTCGAATGTCGGTGACTGTCCCTGTTGCCTTGTATGATGTGTCGCTCATGAGATCACCCTACGCGCACCCTATGACAGTTCGCAAGAGCAAAATGAGCTATTCGAAACTTGATGAAACTTTCCTCCTGTGCAAGTGTGACACCTATGAAGATCAGAAAAGTACTGCTTGAGGCAATGGACCAATCGCCCCTGACCTATGAACAACTCGGCAAACTGCTCGGAATCTCTGAGTCTGCCGTGCATAAGAAGCTGCATCACGAGGGGAAGATGTGGGTCGTAGAGGCTGAAGCGATGGCCAAGATATTTGGAATCACTTTTTCCTGTGAGTGGGCGCGATGAAGTTAGTTGAGCAGAACGACAGGCGTGCGGGGAACTTTGCTGATGGGCTCAGGGAAGACTTCAGCGGAGCAAGAAAGCTATCGGAAGAGGAGATCTCTGTTGCGCTGGATGTGCTAGAGGAGCGCGGCACGGATGCCTACCTCGACTGGGTAGGTGACGGCGTGTGCGAGTGTGCCTACTGTGAGCTACTCCTCAGCAGGCTAGAATGGGAGAGGAAACAATGAGCATCGACGCCGACCTGGTACAAGGCCTGTTGACGATCCCCGAGCTGCTTGAGGCTCACGGGTTTGAGGTGAGATCTCATAAGGGTGAGGCACGTTACAACGACTGCCCCTCATGCGGGACGGGGGGAAGGGGTAAGTTCACGGCTGCCGATGATGTCTGTCTGTGCCACGCTTGCGGGTTCGCAGGGAACGTCTTCGCTGTGATGGGGGTACTGATGGACCTCGATCACATCAAGCACTTCAGGCGCATCCTAGAGGCCTGTGCGGCCCTCGCAGGAGTTGGGGGCGACTACGACGCCTCAGAGCTCAAGGCACGCTTAAAACAGCGGAAGAGGCTCATGAGTGACCGGAACGTGAAGCTTGCGGCAGAGAAGGCAATTGCCGAGAGAGGCGCGCGCCAGGTTTGGGACAAGCTCAGGAAGCACAGCGACTTGGGGCGAGAGTATGTAGCGTCGAGGGGGGTTCTCCCTCAGCAAGCGGGGCGAGAGTTGCGCTTCACCCCCAAGTCAGTGTGCCTGCCCCTATGGCGTGACAACGAGGTAGTGAACATCGTCGGGCGGCGCTTCGACAAGGGGCAGCCGAAGATTAGAGGCCTCGATCGATGTGGGACACGGGGTACGTTTGGACGGCCCGTGAGGAAGAGGGGAGAGTACGGATGCGTGGTCATCGTCGAGGGCTTCTTCGACTACCTGAGCGCGAGGCAGATGAGGCCCGACACCCTAGTGCTCGGCGCTCACGGCTGTAATAATCTGGCCTACGTTGCCGAAGTAGCGGCAAAGGTTATTGCAGGGACTAACGCCAGTCTGCTACTAGTGACTCATCAGGACGAAGCGGGGGAAGGGGCTATGACGAAGGCAAGGGAAGCAGCGATCGAGGCAGGGGTCAGCCCTATGTCAGTGCAGCGCTTCGACGTTGACGAGGGCTGCAATGACCTCAACGATCACATGCTCAGATCGGATCGGGGCTTAGCTTGATCTCTTCCCCCCTTACCATCTCACTCCTGAGATCAATCAAGGCAGTCTCGAAGGGGCGTTTCGGAAAGGTCTTAACCTTGCCTCAACTTCGCATCATCATCTCTTGCCTTGGGGAAGTTCACCCTATCGTCAGAAGCTCGCAGAGCGAGTATGGACACATGTGTAACACGGTTTTCAGAAAAAAGTTCACACCGTTCGCCTATCCTGCCCACATCACAAGGATTCGGCCCCTACAAAATCCTTGACACAATTCCTAACGCAAGGCGGCAATTGTTATGAAGACTACAGATAAATCACACGGTGAAGCATGGCGAAACGTTACTCGTTTGGTGGCCCTCGATTGTGAGGCCAGAGGCGAGTACATCAAATCACGGCGGCTACATCGAGAGGTGATAGCTGACGCAATCCTGGAGGCCCGAGAAAATGGCAAGAAGCAAATCGAAGAAGAGCAACGGCAAAACACAGGGGGAACTCGACGGGTTCGAGAAGCCCTCGATACCTGAGTTAGATGACGCCTGCTCGGCACACCTGAAGGCGCAAAAGGCAGAGAAGAAGGCAAAGGACAAGGCGTCGTTCGCCAAGTCCGTAGTCAAGTCCCTGATGCTCAAGTACATGGAGGCCGGGAGCCTTGAGCCCGACGCTGATGAGAATCACGTCTACGGGTACGCAGACGGAGATCAAGAGAAGGTGTTCAAGATTCGGCACGATGACGTGCTGACTGTCGTCAACGCGAAGAAGCCCGTGCTTGAGGTTGTCGGGGAGATCGGTTGAACTATATCGACGAGATAGCCAAGGACATCGGAGACCGCTGCGGCATGATGATGTCAGCGGGGTCCGATGCGTTACTACTACGCATCTATGCGGTGCTCTGCCTGGTCAAGGGTACTAAGACAAGCAGGGAAGATGTGCACGACGCCTGGTCAGCATGGACGGCGGGAATGGGAGACCCGAAGCATAGGTCTCTGATCCCTTTTGATGAGCTGTCGGCGCATATGCAGGAGTTGGATGCCACATACCAAGATGCCATAGTGGCCGTAGCGGCAAGGCTAGCCCTGTGACTCAACTCCCCCTAGTTGTTGAGGCGTGCCCTGAGATCTCATTCGAGGTCTCGGGGAAGCCCCTCTGCCAGGGCTCGAAGGTCGCCCGAGTCACAGGCCAGCGGAGGCGAGAGGGCCGGGACACATGGGTGAAGAACCCAATGGTGACGATGATCGAGTCGATGAACATGACAACTAAGTCCCGGAAATCTGGGGCTCTCAGGCGTTGGCGGGACCTACTCAGCTATGCCGCGAGCGTTCAGATGGGGGTCAGCGATGTGATGCTCGGAGCCGTCGAGGTGGAAGCCGAGTTCATCTTCCCGCGTAGCCCCTCACACTTCAACAAGAAGGGCCTTCGGAAGGGCGCCCCCACTATTCCGCAAGAAGACTTAGACAAGCTGCAGCGGGCCTTAGGTGACGCGCTCAGTGGTAGGGTGTGCAAGGATGACTCGCAGATAATCAAGTGGCTTTCAAGCAAGCGCTTCGCTGCAACGCTTGACGCTGTCGGCGGGTGCAAGGTAAGGGTGCGGAAGCTGTGAACTGCCCCGAGTGCAGGGGGAAGAGCCAGGTGCTTGACACACGCGCCCGAGAGGGTAGGGTCAGGCGTCGGCGAGAGTGCCTTGAATGCTTCGAGAGATTCACGACTTACGAGATAACACAGCAAGAGTTGAAGAGGCTCGACAGACTAGCACAGGCGGTGAGGGTGCTTAGAGAGGTAGGACTATAAATGATGACGAGCAGCGCAATCCCGACAGGTGACTGGCTACTGGTGCTAGAGGATCATTCCGAGGAGTTTCTGGGGGCTATACCGGGTTTCTGCGCCGGGTTTGAG
>Ga0255048_10000253_pt1 | contig 40579 bp, 61 predicted proteins | sample JV7_2_2_MG_FD_183619 | JGI IMG/M metagenome (GOLD analysis project Ga0255048, IMG submission 183619) | Seawater microbial communities from Jervis Inlet, British Columbia, Canada - JV7_2_2 | ecosystem: Environmental > Aquatic > Marine > Inlet | place: Canada: British Columbia | collected 2016-10-06 | reverse complement strand
CCAGGCGGATCCACGGACGGCAAATCGATGTCAACAGCGTCCCAATCAGGCATCGGCAAATCGCAAGACTGCGCAGTAATTTGCAAATGTGACATGCCAGGGCAATCATCTTGCAGGACGTTTTGATATTGACTCAATGGGTGATTGTAGTATTTTCCCCATAACGGATGCCAATGCGACCCAACAGACCGGAAGGCATCAGGGTAATCGAGACTTATCGCCGCTTCATCACCTCGATAACAGCGGCCAACATACGGACGAAAATCATAAAAGTAATCGAATTGACGTGCTTGATGACGCAAAAAGCCGCTATCCCCGAAGGGGTGCGACTCATCAGGATAGCAGAAAGCCTCGTCACAGATGCCTTTAGGCGCATTTAGCAAGCGGATATACGGATCAAACACCTCCGGACTGGACATTCGGCAATACGCCGAAATGTGCGCATCCGGGTGTTTTTGACGGACACTGGCAAGCAATACCAGATAATCCGCCATATCCCCATAGCCGCCTGATTTATACGCGCCAATTCTCATTATGCAAATGCCCTTGAAATAGCCTGTGACCGGACATGCAGCGTTTTAGCCTCCGCAGCCCCATCAGCTTCAATCGCGATGTACGGAATAAAGTCCTTCGCAGTCGTCAGAGCGGCAGACGTTTCTACCAGCACTCCGTTTATATAAAAAAGCGCCGTGCGATCAGACTGAATATCGATAACCAGATGATACTCAGTGTTAATCGCAACCGTCACGCCAGAATCAGCGGCATCGTCACTATTAGCGATTGAACTCACAGCTTGCCACTTGCCTGTGTTTACTCCGTCTTCATACCGAAAGAATGCTTGATCGGCATCGGTGGCGATAACGTCGGTATTCGTCAATTTCAGACCAGCCCAGATGATGCTATTGGTAATCGCAGCACCTGTGCGGATACGGCATTCCCACCGGGTAGACTGATCAGAACCCCAAGTTACCTGTGCCCATCCCGACTGATTCGCGTCCAAGTGTGGCAGGAGAAACACGCCATCACCATCAGCGCCAGCGGTTACTACTGTAATCCCACCTTCAGCATAGAATGAAACATCGCTGCTTACTGCGTTGGCTCCCAGGATTTCGAAGTCTGGATCAGTCACCATGCGAACAGTTTCACCTGTACCCGCCCCACCCGTTGTACTGTCTAGGATGTCTGCATTGATCCCAGGCTTCCCGCGTTGACCTGCAATCCATTCTAAGCGATAGCGAGTGGGTAGACCTTCCAACTGATAACCGTATCCGGTTGGTTTTAAGATGAGATTGGCAGCGGGTAGGAGGGATAATGCACCCGCAGTCGTCAAACTAACTGCACCCGCAGACGAAACCAGAGAAAAATCCGTCCCGTCAAAAACCAGCTGAATATCGTCACCATCACCAAGATACAAGCTGATGCTATCATCGAGATGAAGGCTCTCCGCCTCAAACCGCAACATTTCGGTAGCCCGATCAATGCCGAACGCCTCACGTACCCGGTCGTCATAATGCGATCCGTATTTTATTGCTCGTAGTGGCACAATCTTACCTCCTTTTCAGCGGGCTAGATTATGCCACCGTGACTTCGTTAAGCGGCAGATTTGCCCGTGGATAGAAGTCGCCCACCCCACCGAGCCCAATTTTGAGGTCAACAACAACCAAACCATCAAGACCAATTTCGCCGTGGAGTGCAACACCGACAAGCGACAACGCTTCAGCCACCACGCCAGCGCCTGTGCCATCAGGCCCTTGCACATAGCCGTTTGTAGACGCTGACACCGATACCCACTCACCGATGAGGATGGTATTGTCGGAATCATCACCCAGGCAATCGCCTATCCCAGTCAGTTTTGCGTAGAAGTACGGAGTTTCGCTGACATCTACGCCTCCATAGACTTGGCACAGTCCATAGACAGGGAAGGATTCTTCAGCGTCTTGAACGAGGCCAAGCATGGACACCGCAAAAGTCGTTGACGTGGTAAGCGCAATCGGCCACCCGCCATCAAGACGGCTATTCTTTGTGATAACATCAGCCGCAGAGTTATACGCACGGCAGTTAATCCCAAGCGTATTGGCATCAACGCGCCTCGTGACTGTGAACCGTTGGCCTCCGCCATTGGCAAGTGTGCCAAGCGTAACGCCTACACCGCCTTGCACTTGCGCATTAGTAATCGAGGCGAACGCAGCGGAATCAATTAGCGTTTTATTGCCCACGACCGCAACAGTCGTAACCGTTCCGGTGACAACCGCAGCTGCTTGCCTCAACACTTCACCGTATAGCACATCCTCTGCCCCTTTACAAGCTCTCCACAAATCGCCTTTTTTGTCATGGACAGGCTGTCCAAGCTGGTCTTGAGGCGAAGCGTATGCCTTGTTCGGATCTCCTTGCATCATTGAAAACATGGTTCTAATCTCCTATCCTACTACAGTGTAGGCAGTTATCCTGATACTACAGTGTATCAGGCCTTGAGTGCTCGGACCTCAAATTGCGCCGCACGGTGAGTACAAACAACCGTGTAGCTTGTCCGCAACGCCGAAGCAATGGCATCCGCACGCCTGGAATCTCTGCTCCAGGCATCGCTCCATACCGGCATCGAATAATTACGACCGAGGCTCATAGACAGCCTGGGCATATTTTGAGTTGGTCCGGTAAACGACGACGGCGGGCGGCCAATCGCGTTTCGCGACCGCCAAAAATATAGATAGAAGGTACTTCGCATCCCATTCGGCATCCCGACATGCAAATGACGGGCACTGTCTGTGGGCGCATAGTCATCGGGAAAGTAAAAGACCCGACCCAACCGAACAGCCTCAATCATAAACTGAATTTCGCCGACGCTCATCGGAATCTGAATCTGTGCATCCCATTCAGCCGACAACGTAGTGAACAATGACGAGTGGAGCCCGCAGATCCAAAAACCCGCGAACCTAGCTTGCATCCGATTTATTGCCGGTTGCAAGACGTTTTTTGAGATTGTTCGATTCGTGCCTGCCGTCCAATATCTCGGCTCGTGGATGTTCAATGAAGACTGACCCGCCGCGCTTATTGCGAATGGATCGGTCGCGGGAAATGTGCCCAAAGCCGTTGGACCAATCCCATCCCAATTTCCCGCCTCATCAAATAACTTATTGATTGACTGAGGCATCCGGTCGATTGCATCTGCCGGCACGGTCAAACCGTGGACGCCCCGCGTCAAGTCCTCTGTCAATGTAAACCATGCTTTTTCTGACTCAAGGCCCGCCTTGTCAATCATGGCTTCTGCGTCACCCTCTGCCATAGTTGAAAGAGAAGCCTGATTAGAAACCACCTCTTCCGTGGTTAGCCCAGTATTCCTTTGCAGGTATGTGCCTGGGATTCCCAGGTCCGCTTTCTGATTAGACCAGTCCGCAAACCGGGCAAGCATCCCCTCTTTGTATTCCGTAACCGACGCATCCATTCCGCTGTAAAACTGACCAGCGGCCTTTTCCGTTAAATCGGCAATCCTTACGCCGTTCCCGGATCTGCCCCGCTTCTCTTGGGCAAATCGCATCAGCATCATAACCGTCGCTGAATCACTTGAGAAATGATTCTGAACCCCCGGAACGAGATCCTCACGAGTGGTTACGGTAAGTTCGTCTTGAATAGGCATCTCATACACCCCTTATTAGATTATACGCCTTTGCCGCGAAAACGGTTAAAGGCTTTCGATTTTCCATCTTCGAGTGATTGCGGAAGGGCATCTCCCTGAACGGCAGCGCCACCACCACCGCCTTCGGTGTGTAGCGTTTCGTTTTTCTTTTCCTCGTCTTGCTTCCCGACCTCAATGGACTGGCGAACAGCGTCAGCCCAAATTTTGCCGACCTTTTCAAAATCGCCGGCAATCTCAGCCTCGATCAACTCTTGATGCTGCGCTTCTGTCAGCTCTGAAACCGACGCCTGATAGCCGCGCAACTGATCGTCAAGCTGTTTTTCTAGTTCCTGCTTGGCATTCAGCTTACGCTGACCGATGAGAAAGTTTTTCATCTCAGCATCGACATCCATCTCTTGCTCTTGCGGCACCTCTTGTGCCGGTTGCGGTTGGCCCTGCAGCCCGCCCAACCGCTGCAAAATAGCATTGTTTCGACCCTCTGGTACTGCCATTATCGCACCTCCAGTTTTCCACGAGACTCCTGCAATGCATTAATAAGCCGAGAAGAGCTAGGGAAAGCCTTCTCTTGCGGCATTTCGTTGATGCGACACATTCGCAGCATCAACTCGGAATTACCCGAAAGGATGAAGTCAAGCGGGATTTTATAATCCTTGATACATGCATCATGAAGATTGTCAAGTAGTTCACTGCTCATTGCGCCTCCTGTCCACCTTGAGATATGCCGGGCTCCGTTTCGGCCCCCATCAAAGCAGCCTCATTGGACTGCCCGCCCGATCCAGTTGGCATTGTTTGAAATTTGTCCTCCGTCATCCCATAGCCCCGATCTAAGCCGATATGTTCTAGCAATGCCTGTAAGGTGAGCGGATGCCCCAACTCTGCCAACAGCCGGGCTATTTCTGCACGCCCCGCAGGCGTCTGTGGTAACGCGGAACTATCCGCAACCTTCACAGCAAACCCTACATGCCTAGCCTCCTTTGGGAATTTGTCTGGCAGGTCAATCCCACCCCGCCATCTTGTTGGTGAAATGGGACGCTCGGCAGTCTGTTGAATGATTGTTGCTTTTATTCTGCCAATCTGACCCCGAAATTCATTCATCCCACGCACAATCGAAATCGCTTGCCGGGCCGCCGCAGTCTGTAACGCTGCAATCGCACGCCCTGACAGATTCCCGTTCGGCTGATCTCCTGTAAAAACCTTTGTCGCACCTGATAAGACCTCCATCACGTCTACGACATACTGGACGAACTGAAACAGCGCCGGTGGGATCTGGTCCGGCGGCAAGTGTAGAATCTCTGCGATATTGGTAATCTCTTTGTCGTACTCGATAATCAAGTTGTGAATCGGTAGCACCTGGTCAGTCTTTAGCGCCCCTTCAGGTGCCATAAACCGCCCAACCGCCTGATTATTGACAATGACTACCAGGTTAGCCAGCAGATGATCAAGCATCTTCTGTTGTGGCCATAGCAGTTTGGGGAAACCAAACCCCCAGAACCCCGCAGATTTCCCATCGTCTCCATAGTCTAGGAAATTCCGCCAGCACGCAAACGGGAAATCTGGCCATATCCACGGGCTAGACTGCACTAATGCAACCTGTCCGTCGTTGATGAGCACGCCCCGAAACATCTCCCGATGTGAGGCGTCTACATCAATTCCAATCTCTTTGGCACGCCTACGCCTAACCCAGATTTCATCAATGCGATTCTGTTTTTGCTCCTTTTTGGGGATGAACATCGGATAGTGGCGTTTGACGTAGCGTGTCGATCTATGAGTCGTATGCACGACGTATTCGGCATTCGACAAATTGATTCTATCACAGTCAGGATCTACCGAGAACGCCAACGGCGAGATCGCCGGCGCAGTCACAACCCCCTCGTTACAAACAACTTTCCGCACGGCCATCCCGCCCACCGAATTGTGGTGGATAGCAACGCGCATCAGTTCGCCTTCGCCGTCCACATCCTCAATCATATCATACCACCGCTGAAGAACGTCCACCCACAACGCCGAGTCCGGCAGCAGTGAACTTTTATCAGCTTCCAACTGGACGCGAGGCACCAACGTCTCAAGATGTCCTGAAAACTCGTTGACGACTTCCGTCGCTTTTGGGTAAAGTTGTTCACCTGCACGAGAGGCGACATATCCAACAGTCGCGCCACGATCATAAGCGCCATCGTTTTTATAGACGCTCTGTTCAAATTTTATCGAACTGTGTGCTGGACTGGCAGCTTGAACAGCGGAGTCTCGCATGGCAATCATTTCGGCTTTAACGTTTGGCATACATCACCCCTGATAATCGTCGGACACATCCACCACGTTTGATGTCCGCAGAGCCGCTAACGCAACACGTTCCAAAACACCCTTCTGGTTATCGCTCAACATTGCCATATCTATCTCTGTCACGGCTTCGCCAGCCCCGTAACTGTAACGCACCCAAACCCGCAACCGCTGAAAATTGATACGCACTTCGAGCGGTGTGATGGTGGTGGCTGTTACCGCCGCCCTTTCTACAATGTCTTTGGGCGTCCTTAGTTGAATCTGTTTCATGTGCCCGCTCCTTTATGTGGCGGCAGTGTTGTACTGTGTCGTCCACACGGTCCCGCTCCAGATGAATAGGCTCTCATGCCCAACTGCACTATAAGTGAGAACCTCCGGCGAACTTGTCTCATGATTGGTAATTGTCAGCGTCACATCATTTGCACCGGGCCTCACATCAAGCCTGCAATACTTTTGTTGGCCTGGGTACGCCCCATCTGGCAGCGTCGCAGCTATCGCCGTGCTAGTTGTATCGAAATGACTCTCGCGGCTTAGTGTCAACGTCGGTGATGCTGTGGTTACATATTCGCCGTAAGCCTGATCTGTCTCCACAAACCACTCTGAACCAGTCCACTCCACCGCTAGAAACTGGTCTTGCGTGTTGAACCGATAGACAATGCCATCCCCAACATTGCAATTGGTGATGGTGATGAGCGCATTGTTCACCGTGTTGATCATGATGATACGTTTTTTGAAGCCTACAGGTACATTACCCACAGGGCTTCCCAATGTTGCAGCAATCCCGCCCGCCGACCCGTCAAGCAGTGTCACGTTATGAACCGCAGACACGATAGTATCGAGGTTGTTCACAGTCTCAGTTGTTGGGTGGTCAAACTCGTCCAGGTTCTGCCATGCGCCCGAATGGTGGTACAGCCTACGAGATTGGCTCGGCGCTAACAATGCAGCCGCCCCTGTGCTATCGAGAATCACGTAGCGGGTAGCGCTCCGATTAATGAACTGTCCGATGAACCCATCAGGGAATGCGCCCGATGGATTGAAATTTGGGTCAACCCCAGAGGGCAACAGCGACCACGTATCATAAGCACCATACGAAAAAGTGCCGTTACCTGACAGCGTTTCAACGCTAACCAGATTCGGGGATAGTATCAATTCTTCGACGGTGATTGAGGCAAGATACCATTCGTCGTCTGCGGCAGGAGTCCCAGGCGTGCCAACTAGGAATCCGCGAGGCGTGGCTGCCGTCTGCCATTGACTTGGCACTAGCCGTATATCCTCGTATACCGACCATGCGGTAGTCAGCGGGATACCCGTCGTGGCTACAATTGCCTGGTTTGCACCATCACCTGTGAACGAGACTGCAATCGCACTATTCCCAATAGCCACTGTTATCGTTGTCCCAGATTTTGTGGCGACGTAGACAACACCTGCCACCGTTGTGATTGTCCAACTGGAGTCTGTCACGATTATTGCAACGGTTTCCGTACCATCAAGCGTGATAGTACCGTTGTCGTTGAAGAAGGTGATGGTACTCGCACCAACACTCCCACCATCAAGATCTGCTTCCACTAGGTCGCTAGTATCTGTGCCGGTAAATAACGGTGCCCGTCCCGCAGCCCTTGCCTTGATACGTGTGCGGATGTATGTGTCCGGATTCGTTGGCAATGCTGCGTTGTGAAGCGCCAAGTTGTTGGTGTTGCCATAACGGAACCATGCCCAGAGGCGTTCTGATGACTCTACATCTTTCGCCAACTGCACGACTGGGATGCTCTCGGTCTGCTGATATGTCGAGCTATAATTTCCTGGTGTGAAGATCCAAGCGTTCCGTGTGGAGTGCAAACCCGCTGCGAAGTCCCCCGTTGGTGCCGCCACCTCTGGATCAAGCGCCATGCCATAGTTGCCGGGCGTGTCCAAGATTTTGACAAACGGGTTAGAAGCGTCTGCCTGTACGAGCGGATCGCAATTGGACATCACCAAGTTCTCTGCCTGGTAATACGTCCCTTGTCGGTAATTGCCTAGCACCAACGAGGTGTAGACACTGCCATCCGCAGGGTTGATAGCGGTCATGTCGCTTACTCGCATCTGTCCTATGCGTGGCACCATCGCAACGGCGGGAGCGCCTTTGTGGGGATTCATCGATGCACCTTCCACCGTTGTGCTATCCGCATTGACCCCCGCTTTAGCGACGTGGTAGACGCCGCCACCGTGGATACGAGTCGGTGATGCCACGGCATCTGTCCACGGCGGGTAGATGTTACCCAACAACGTGACGTTCGTTGTCGCAACCGCGCCGACCATCGCATCGAATGATTCGCCCGATGCATTTGTCAGCCTGAGTATCGAGAGATCGGGCCACAGAATCCCAGTCATATCCCTGTCGAATACTACGGTTGTACTGCCTTGCGTTACGGCACAGGTCATGGTGAGATCGGCTGCCATGTCATAGACACCCTCACCGTCACCCGCTGCGGGCTGTTCCATCCGGGGGGCACGCACAAGACAGCCCCCCCCGACATTGACAATTCCAGCAAACCCCCAGGATTCTATCTGCCACCGATCGATGACGTTCTGTACACCCGTTGATGTGTGAGGCGTCATCCTGATAGGTACCTGGCTTGCACTAGATCTCCCACGGTCTAACATTGACCGATCGTTCGCAAACCCCTCAATCTGAACATCTCCACCCCTGAAGCTGTTGTCATCAACTTTCGCCTCAAAACATGCGTTCAACTTGAGAAGCGTCTGACCTGTCCGCGTGATGACGCCCGTATCGGAAGTCCGCACCGAAGGGCGACCATTGAAATCACACCCCTCGATGTGCAGCCCGTTAATCCTTGCTTGCCCTGATGGGTAGGCGAGGGCGTCAGCACCAAAGCGAAGCCCATTCCCATGCGGCACAGGAGCGACGGTATCGCCCCCGAAATCGAATTTGATATTGAGCAGTTCAAAAGGGCCGAGCGCAAACTCTTTATTGGCAGTATCGAAGATGTCAATCATGTAGGGCGTGTTCGTCGCAGGACGGAAGGAGAGGGTGCTGCTGTTATAGCTCCCGATTTCATCATTGTGCGCGTTCATCCCGCGCTGTTTACGAGATCCGTGTATCATAAACTGAGTCGCAGTGGTCGGAAGGGTGCCTGTCACCAAGTAGTCAGCACCACCATCAAGCAATACCGGCACCTTCCCGCCGGAAGCGTTAATCGCAGCGGCTAACGTGGCGGTATTATCGGTCCCGGTTGCCTTATCATAATCCCCAACCGCACCGAACGTCTCAGGAAGAATCACATCGGGCACTTCTCCAAAAACGAAGGTGCCATCACCCGATAAGTTTTGATGCCGACCAACCCCCTGGACACGCGGCAATGTCACGGTCACACCACTGTCAGCGGTAAAGATGCAGCCACGGCTAAACCGCAGGGTAACCGTGGTTGGAAAGGTATACGACTGTGAGAATCGGAACGTCCCAAACCCACATTCAATCGACACTTGCGCAGTCCCCAACCTTTGCGCTAACTCCTGTAGCACCGGAACGCAGTCATCACCGCCGAGCGGGTCAACCCCTATCAGCGACGCCAGCGAGATTGGCATCCCTAGCGCCGATCGGGTTTGTTCCCAACGCGCTTCTAGCAAACTTGATATATCGTCTGTGTCACCGTGATACGAGATACTCATAGTCGCACCTTATTCTCGTGTTCCATTTCCGCACGCTCCCACCGATCGATAATTCGTTTTGGCTCCTTTGGAACGGGTTTAATTTGACAGGCCCCCTCGGTTGCATCGGGCGCATCGAGAAACTGATGGGTCGGGAATTGTTCAAATTGTTCGAGGAAGGTACGCGGGAGCGTTTCGTTGAACGCCAGCCAGCCATTAGCAATCATTGGTTCGAGCTTGGTCGTAATCCGCTCAATCTTTTCCGTATTGCGTGGCAAAAACGATAACACCAAGTCCGAGGCATCACCGACATTGGCACGTCGTTGTTTTTCCTCTGCAAATTGACGCTTCACGTTGTCATGGATAGCGCCTGTAATATCTTTCGGGAAATCCTCGATAGAAAATCGCACATGCAGCAATGACCATTTTTGATAAAGGTCAAAACACGCCGCGATCTGCTTGCTCAGTGGCACGCGGTCTAGCCACACGTCTGCCAGATAGACATAGCAGTGATTCGACAGTGGCACCCGCTCCCAGACACACAGGACAGCACACGCATAGCAATTATCAAGCGTATCCTTGCCACCCGCCCAATCAAGAAACAGCGAAGCGCCTAAGATGTCTTCCTGTTTACAGAGGCGGCCATCCGAGCGTAGCAACCCGTCAGCCGACGCGGAGAACCTGACTGCGTTATCCATATCAAATATGAACTGGCCGGCATCCAGTTCGTTTTGGTATTCTTTCAGTACAGCCGACTTGCCTTCGGTGATTAATGCCTTTTGGATGGTCTCGTATGAAATCCCCTTCCACAGCATCTCAACGCCCGACATCATAGCGTCATGGTTCACCTGGTAGAACGTTTCAGCGTCTTCAAACCGTTTCGGATTCGTTAGATTCGTATAGATTTCCCGCCACTCAGTCCATAAATCTTCTCGGTTTGACCACGATAGCACAGCCTTGTATTTTTTGCCCACGTAACCGGGGTTATGCTCCACGAGTGACGGCAAGAGCGCGTCGGGATGGAGGTACGTGCCAACAATGCGAAACTTGGTGTCATTGTCCATCCTGCCAGCCCTACGAACGTCTGTCTCGTACCACTGACGAATCTTCTCGCGCTGGATAGGTGATAGCACCGATTCCGAGGATTCAACGTCATCAAGGATAATCAATGATGGTCGATTCGCCTTGTGTTTAGACCCGCGTATCTGGCCGCCCCGCCCCTTTGCCACAACGCGGACGCCGTTCGCACACACAAGATCGTCCTGTTTCCAGACATCACCGACAAGATTGCCGAAGAACTCACGAATCCCATCATTCCCTTCGATCTCGCTTTTGATGTCCATCACCCGCTCAACAGCAAGGCTCTTGCTTTCTGAAATGATGATAATAAATTCCTCAGTGTGGAAGCAGATAGCGTGCAGCACATCGACAAAGGAAAAGTAGGTCGTTTTAGCCGACCCACGCGGCGAGGCGATAGCCTCCGGCACATGGCGCGGGACATCCATCGAAAACCAGTCGCGATGATGGATGCCGAACGCGACTGTCAAATGTTCACCAAGCACAGCAGACGCGAATAGATCCTTACGGACCCTCATCGCTTCCCGGAACATTTTCAACTTCTCCTGCTGTTCCGTTTGCTTCAAGGCGCTCTGCAAGTCCATCAAGGATGCCGTCTGTATTGTCCTCAAGTGTTCGTGGCTGACTTGGCTGTGCATATTTTAGATCCCTCGTTAGTACCAATTCTATCGCTTTCCAATCCCCGGCTTGCAGCTTCGTGTTAAGTTTTTGCATCGCTCTCGAATAGAGCGATCTAAACCCTTTTTCGCTTTCTGTAACAAGCCTATCCAAAAATACAGGATTCTTTTTCCATGCGGTAATGGTTTCTCTGCGCACCCCAACAGCCTCCCCGACCTCCGCGTGTGTCACGTCCTCGTCAGGATCTGCCATGAGCGATATAGCTTTGATCTGTTTCGCTGAAAGTGTGTTTTTGTTAATCTTGGGCACATCAACCAACCTCAACCGTTGCCGAACACCGATGGAACCAAACCGGCACACGAGTTACCACAGGCATCGAAGGCATCGACGCCTTACTCCGAAACCCTCGTCTCTTGAAATACGCACGCAAAAACAAGGGGGAAGGTCGCCCCACCATAAAACGACGAGCGCCGATAACCAAAGAACCGCCAGCGCGAACTGTTCCCAACCACGGCGAGATATGCCGGCTCCTTTTTATCGAATGAGGACGCCGATAAACATAAGACACTTTATGTCAATTCCTCAAAATACAGTGTTCCACCCATCGTGACAGAATCCCCAGGAGCCGCCATTAACTGGACGACCAGCAGGACTTGTGCAGACGTAACAATCGGGCGCATTTCTGGCGTTGGAATATAAATCCAACCCGTTCGGACGTTAAACGCTTCAGCATGAAGGTCGATCGGCGTTCCTGCGCTTGCAATCGTACCATTATTAATCTTGCACGTTGCACCCGCCGCCGTATCAATCGGATTCAATGGCGCCGGAGTTGAGGTGCCGCCCCCCGATCCCGTTGTAGCAAACCCACGGATAATCTTGACTCGCAGCATTTCTTCAGCCGCATCCCCTGTTTCGGTTGACTGAGACAGGAAGATCGCGTGAATCGCACACGGCTTGTTTGCTGCCGGTGTCAACTCAAAGAAATCTTGCGCAGCAATCACAGCCACATTTTCAAATTCTACAGAATACATCCTACCCATTTTTTTACCACCTCGTGATGAATGTTCGCCGGTATTGCCCCGGCGCTAAAGAAGTTGCACCAGGCGCCAACGACCCGACCCACAATCGCCGCCGCCTAACAGCCGAGACTTCACGGACGTCACCCGCCATCGGCAGATGCCGGAACACCAACGAGGATGCCCCCGCGCCAGCCAAAGACCCGACCCACCGAACCCGACGAGATGTACGGGCTGGACTGCGAAAAAACATATCAGCGCCTCAGATTCGCATTCATATTGACCCGATGCTGAAACAGAAGCGAATTTAGACCCGCTCCCGTCAAAGTTCCAACCCATGCCGGGCGATGTGTACGGATAGTCCTGCGTACCCGAAAGATTCTCATAGCCTATACACCCCTTGATGCCGATAATCTGACCTAGCAGCAAGCAACGACGTAACAGCACCGGCAGCCGCAGGGCTTATCAGTAGCGATGTTCTGCCAAACTCATGAAATCTATTTGCGGGTGCTGAGAGAAACTTGACCTCCCCATCATCAAGGACTCGGCTAAAAACCTGCACCTCGTCTATAATCCCGCTCGTCGGTGCGCTCGGCGTACTGTCAGCCGTCCGACCCATCACCACGTTGTCCAGATTGCCCATGTTCACGTTGTGGGCGTAGGTGCTTGTATCTTTGCCCAACCCGTTCAGATAAACCCGCACATCATTGCTTGCAGCCCAGACCCCAACGGCGCAAAACCATTCCCCTACGACAAAGGCGGTTGAAGTCTGTGGGCTATTCCCGAAAGAACCCGATGACGGCGAATTGGTGAAGGCGATGATTTCATCATTCGATCCGCCAGCGGCATTGATAGCAAACCACCCATTTGCGGCGCTCGAATCCCCTATGGAAAACAGGACGTGATTTATGCTGTTATCGTCAAGTTTTGCCCACACGCAGATGGAAAATGGGAACCCGCTGATAATCGGTGACATCCTGCCAGCACGGTTGCTGCTTGCATCATCAAACGAGAGCGACGGTCCATACTTTTCGCCAACTCGTGTCGGATCCGCTCCGCCGCCAGGGAATGCCAGATTTTCATGTCTGCCACTGACATCATAGACAGTCGAGCCTCCGCGCTCAACAGCGAGATAATGCGCGATACATCCCTTCATAGGTCGGCGCTTGCGTCTTGCTTCGTAGACGTTTGAGGGTTTGTGACGTGTAATCTGCGACTTGGCTATCAGCATCTAACTCATCCCTGTCAGCTTATACCCTTCCCACGTGGCGGTGTAGATAAGTACCTGCGAAGCGTCCTCATTTTCGACGGCGAGATCCAGGTAGTCGAAATCATATGCCGACAATCCTACGATGATAGTAGCACCGGCGCTGACTGGTACGACAAGCGCGACAGTATCATCACCCTCAGTGTCTTCCGTCGTGCCACCATCTGTGCTTTTTCGGAGGTGAATCTTCCCGTCACCCGTTGCCGAGCCGTGGAAAGTGAGTGACACCTGAATGTTGACCGCGACAAACTGCTCCCCGGCTGCCGCATTCAAAACAGTGCCTCCCGTATCAGACGCCCACTCAATAGACGCTGTGGCAACGGATTCCGCAGTTTCTATCGTTCCGGTAACTTTTGCCAGATCTGATGCCATATCTTCATCCTAGTTTCGGCTTATTGGTGTAGGTCGTTGCAGATGTTTGTACGGTTTGCACTGCCGTATCAAGCCCTGCATCGTCGAATACGCCCTGATTAGCCTCAAACTCGTCCCACGCCGCCTTGATTTGTGCGTCCAAGCTGTTTTGGAATGCAGAAAAATCACCCGCATTCGGATTGTATCGGGTGGATACCTCAAAGTCCATGATGTCGCTTACGCCATCATTAATCACGACATTGTTCGTAATATCAAAGAGGTTCCCGCGTTTTTCTACGCCTGTTCGTGTGACTATAACCGTGTTCGCCATTGTATGTCTCCCTAGAAACGACAAACGCCCATCTCCGTTCCCAGGCCTGGGTGTGAGACGGGCGTTTGTGTGATTGGAATCGGCGTTGTCTGGATGCCAAAACGTTACCACGAATGGGCGATTTTGTCAAGCATTTTCGCTATAGATACTGGAATCCTGCCAGGTCTGGCAGGTCTGTAAACCCCCTGGGCTTGCCCCCACCATTTTCTTTAAGTTCGTAAATGCATCCACGAAAGAACGCCCGCAGGTAGTCATTCATCGCAGCTTGTTCCCACTGGGCACCATCCCACTGCTCAAACCTCAGAATACGTGTCACCGAGTCCCAATCGATGATAAGCGCCTGGTTATCACTCATGTGGAGAGAGTGACAAAAGAGTGCGTGTTTCGACGATGCTTTCATGTGCCGGGCTGTCCGTTTTGGCTCTGGCAGTTCGATTTTGCCTATTGATGGAAATGCTATCTCAAACTGCATCAGATGCCCCTTTCATCACTTTTATCGCCGCCACAGCATCAGATTCTTTCAGCACCGCAGCCTTTCTATCCTCAATCTCTCGCAGTGCATCGACAATCAACGCCTTATGCGAGAGGATAGTTTGTCGCAGGTCGGCAGGAATCGTGCCCTCAATCATCGAAACGGACACATCTTCACCTGCCCGTTTCAGCGCCCATCGCTTTGGAACACAATCGAGTTCCCCAGAATGTGCCATTACCTCAAGTAGGGTCATCACAACCTCCTTAACCGTTGCAACACGTCGCCACTGGTATGCCCATCGTATTCGGGCGCTTTGTCAAGCGTCCAAGCGAAATCGGCATCGTCCCACCGAGACATGGGAAGGTGATAGGTGATTTGTCTATCGTCCGACATCTGGATTCCCATGATGAACCACCCATCAAACTCCGACCCATCCGAATGGGATTGTGCCCTCCATACCGCAGTCCTCCGAAACGGCGAAGCATCACGCTCTCTGCTCCGTAGCGCTCGGCACAGCGCAAGAAACAACTCGATTCGATGCTCGTACAACTCCGGAAACGTGTGACAACCGTCACAATTACATGCCCCGCTGATGCCTTCTGCGACGGTCAGCAGTTTTTGGCATTCTGGACAGAAGTGAAAATTTTCTTCCACGAGGGCGCCTACCAATAAGCCACGCCAACTACATCCAGCACAATTTAGCCGCGAAGCGCATTTCTCAGCGTGTTTCATTCTATCAACCCTTTCCATGTTCAACGTTAGATTCATACCAGCCCAACGCCTCTTCGACAATTCCCTGCGCCGCCTCAATCGCCCCATCAGAACTATCGTACTCAGCCTCCGTACTTATCAGGAGCTTGTAGCGTGGGCCGCGCGTCACACATGCCGAGTATTTGCCAAGCTCATTTGGGCCCGCAGACATTGCCCTAATGTCTGCGGGATAATGGGTTGATATTTCCATTGCCGTAAGAACTGTCATTCTGTCACCTCTCTATGGATTATTCGTGGATAGACTAGATCTGAAACGGAGTGCATCCTGCAACGAGGGCACTTATATTCGTATTGCGGCGGATGTGTTAAATGCGAAGATTCCATTTTCATCTCTATGTCGCACTTGGGGCAGATTGCCCTTTCTCGAAAAACCTTCACCTCTACCCGCCTGACCTCAAACGTGCCGAGGATGCCTTGTGGTTCCATTCTGTATGGATACGGAAGTTTTGCATCTTTTATTATCATTCTGTCACCTCAACCTTTTTACCAAAGAACTCAGGGTCAAATAGCGTCAACTGACCCGACGACTGTTCCCGTTTTCGCCGTCTGTTGATAGCCCGATGCTTGCTATCATGCCGGTTATGGCATAATTGGCACCACGCTGCAAGATTCAGCAGGCTCGCATTCTCCGGTGCGTGATCATGGACGTGGGCGCACGTCAGGATTACCCACGAACCTGTCACCGGGTGCGGCTTATAGTTTTCGGCTCCGCACCCCTCACAACGATTTTTGGCACGATAGAACCGAATGAACCGACTTCGGAGCGCCCAGTCGTCAGGATACCGCCTTCGGTTCTCTGCTGAGATTGGCATCATGCACCTCTTTCTGTCGTAATAGCCTGGCAAGCGCTTCTTGTGGCGAATCACCAAACGCATCATGCGGAGAGCGATACCCTTTTCGACGCATCCATGAGATCTCAACCGCCCATTTCCCGCGTTCGATGAGCTTGTCTGGGCACGGCGCATCAAATTCGCTACAATTGCCAGGGATAACCCAGGGCAAGTTGTCTGGCAGTGCCTTGATGAGAACCAACCACCCTTCAGACCTCAATTTCTCCATCTCTGCCCAAAAGTTCATCTTACACATACCGTTCCTTATACTTCATATAACTCGGGCGAGATGAAGCAATTAGCAGCTATTCAATAACAATCTCAGGAGTGATAGTAAAAGATGCTTTCATTTTTCCGTCCTGACCAAAACCCCCGAATTATCGTCAGCCCAATCTTCGCTCTGTGTGACAATCTCAATCTCCACCCGCACATCCCAGTGGACACCTTCAATATATGGCGGGAACGCACCACATGAGGCGCACGCATTGCTAGTTGTATCATATCCGATGTCAGGAACCGACGCACAAAAGGGGCATGGTAAACTCGGCACCTCATATCGCTTAATCCTCTGGTTCCACGCCTTTTGAGATTCACACGCGGTGCCATAACCCTTCGACGAAGCGCAACATGATAGACACTTAACCCCAATGCGGGGATACCATTCCAACACCTCAAAAATATCAGGGTTCTCCTCACAAAAACGTTCCGACCCCTTTGCGATCAGTTCGGCATTCTTCTCGGCTATTACTCTCGGCCCAAAACGTTTCAAATCAGACGGGCCAAGATCCCACTCTAAATTTGCATTCAATTTTACATCGTCCGACCCACAAAAGGGGCAAGGCTTTAATTTATCTGTCATCATTTCCCCTCGTCCACGTCCTTATCCATTGATAATCTGTATCCCGCGTATCCGTCATCTGTGGGTTCTGCCAGCCCAGAACGCTTGCAGCATGGATAACCAGGCTTTTATCGCCCACTGTTAGTTTATGCCGTTTGTTATGCAGCAAGATGAACAACGTATCCACATTTGCCACATATGACACCTGCGCAAACAGCCTCCCACGACATGCCTGGGTAGACGCTTTTTCTGGGTGTGCCATAGCGTCCTTGATTTTCGCTATCAACCGAGCGTGGAAATTATCAGTCATCACTCATGCCTCGCTGATCGAATCGTGCAATCAGGCGTTTTGCTCGTTGTCTTTCGGCTTTCCGCCTGTCTGCCTGGTTTAGTGCCACTTCCCACCAATTCACAAGTGGCTTGCGTGGATGGACATCCCGTTTGCCTGGAAACTGTAACGGCTTTCTACCCATCGGAGCCATCTCACACCTCTGTAGCTTCCCGATCCTTCAGAGGAACACCTACCGACCGTAGCAACTTTTTAGTTTCTTCTCGTGGCAATCGAGGCGCATCTGGCGGATACTGGCCAGGCGTGCGCCCATACGTCTTTGCCCACTCCCGCTGTTCGGGCGTGAAATTCGCGCGGGTCCGTTCCCACGGCTCTAAGTCGTCAGCCTCTTTGCTTTTCCCTGGCGATGCCTTTACAAAGTTAAAAGCATGATCCAAGAACGAAAAACCTTCCTCAGTAAGGAAATAGTCAGGCCCCCGGATGTCTTGCCCGGTATACGTCTGTAACGTTTGATGTGTGCGAATCGCTTTCAACCACGCATCTCTTACGAGATTGACATCGGTGCATTCCAGAAGGTCAAGAGATTTCTTCAGCGCAGACATGAACCATTCATCTTTCTTTTGCTTGAGAAAAATCTCTCTCTCTTTCTTTACCGAATACCGTTTTGCCCACCCACTTTTTATGGCTTGCGCACCGGCTTCTAAGAGAGAGTCTAAAGAAGAGTCTAAAGAAGAGTCTAAGGGGGTCGCTGGAACAGGCGTAGATTCTGGCTTAGAGGCGGGTTGCCTGTCCGGTTTCCGGACACCTACTGTCCGGTTTCCGGACACCCGCTGTCCGGTTTCCGGACACCCGCTGTCCGGTTTCCGGACACCCTGTCCGGTTTCCGGACACCCGCTGTCCGGTTTCCGGACACCCTGTCCGGTTTCCGGACAGGTGCCTAATGCCCAAGTTCGTTCGCCGTATTCGTCCTGTTGTGAAGTGTGAATGAGAAGCCGAAAAATCAACCAATGTTCACCTTGATTCTTTTCTTGCTTGGATTCTACCGTCTCAATCATTCCGGCATTTCGCAATTCTCTGAGTGCATTTCGGACGGTATTCAGCGCAAGAGATTTTCCTTCACGCTGAAAATCATTCACAATTTGGGATAGTTGACATTTACGGGTGACAATGCTTCCGTTGTATGTGTCTCGTTGGCGTAGAAGCCATAGGTAGACCAGAATCCCGGTCCGGGAGATGTCCTTATCCCAAAACAGCAAGTCGCTTTCGAGCGGTAACGGGCGAAATTCAAACGCCAGTTGCGCCCGCTTTTCTTTCTTGATAATTCCAGGTTTATCCATCTACAAGATCTCCTCTTGCCCCGGCTGTCCCTGTTTGCTCTTGATCATGTTCAACCAAGCTATCTTTTTTTCAATGCGCCTATTGGAAATCGCAGCTTCTGGGTCATCTGCTCTGGCAAGTTGCTCAACCTCCATACCACGACAGGCGAAGCATGTCCGGTGATGCCGATTATGCTGAATCTCGTCAAGCTCATCGTTGCAGGTTACGACCTTGTGGATGATACCGTGTTCAGAACACCACCAGACATGCTCTTTGTTGTCAACTGTCTCAAGTCTCATAATTCCCTCCAAAAAGAAAAAGCCAGGACGACCTACGCCCCGGCTTTCGTTGTCTCGCTAGATGTAGCAGATTTTTCATGCATTGCTAGTTGTGTGAACGGGTCCACATATTCATCTTTCAATGGTGGAACGTATATCATCAGCGCACGCCTGATAATCTCCGTTCGTGAGATTTCCAGTTCCTTCGCATGGGTTTTCAGCCTGGCGTGTAACACGTCTGAAATAGCAATATTTAGTCTTTTCATAATACATCTATTATACACTTTTTACGCCCAAATATCAATGTCATCACGCCCACATTCGCCAGTTCCAGAGAGTCATAACATCTCAGTTTCACCTCGTGCCAAAAAACCAGATAGCTCTTGCTTTCCCAGGCGATTCAATCTGAATGTAATGGTGGAAGTCAGAGACCTCGCTTTTGGGGCTGACAAGCGTTCTCCCGTTGGACAGATCGATGATAGACCATACCCTGACACTGAGACTTTGCGGCGACCCTTCTTTCAGGCTCAGGGTGTATGTCACCATGCCCTTCGCTTCCCCTTCAGATTCAATGACTGGTGAGATTTGGTCATCGATCAGTAGCCATTCATCAGACCCTCGCACCTGGATTTCTAGGGCGTACCGAGAGACGAGTAACACCTTCCCCGAAACAACTTCGCTCGGCGTCCAGGCGAACATCACTCTCGACTCGGTGTCGTAAGTATCTGCCACGGCAAACCACACCGCAAACAGTACCACCAACACCGCCACCACGATGATAATCCGTGTTGTCAGGTATCTGTTCTGCTCATTCCTATTCATCATTTCCTCCTCTTGCCAATCCATTGGACAGACCTTCAAGATACACATAAACCTCGCGTGATGGACGCCGCGCCAGAGCGACGCTCTCATCAAGAAAGAGTGTAAATTTGTTCTGCCCGTTTTGTCCGTGCTGTTGTATCTCGATGTCTCCAATCGGATAGGACAGCATGATACGCCGAGCCATATTTTCAAGCAGTCGCCTACTCACCCTCACCGTCTGTCACCTCGTATCCATACCGAACCTCTCCCGCTTTTGGCAGCGGTGGAAGTCCTCGGTTAGTTTGTTCCTTTTCGGCTCTCAGCCGATTCGCCACCATCAGGGCGTTATGCTTTTGACGCAATTCCTCAAGCTCCTTTTCGAGTCTGCCAATCGTGGCAGTTTGTTCCGAGTTGGCGATCTCCAACATCCTATCGGCTTCTATCCTATCGCTATCCTTTTCCGTTTCTGCCAAGTCAGCATACGCTGTATTCATCTGTCTTTGCCATCGCTCATAGAGGACTGTCGGCATTATAAGATAGGTGTCATTAGGATCATCACCCAAATCTCGCCAACTACACTTGCCAAACAGATACCTCATCCATCCCGACCATGCTTCGTGAGCGTATTGTGCCAGTTGTTCACGTACCCCACTCATTGTCGCCACCTCCGTTGATTTTTGTTTCGTGTGATGCCGTCTCGCCGGTTCTGACGGCGTTTCAGGTCGCGTTTTGCCTTCATTTTTCGTCTTTCGACGCAGGTCGGACAACTGACAGGAGCGCCACGAAAGAGGATGGAACCTTTATCGTTACAGCTTTTACAGTTCATATTACCTCCACGCCATTCAGCAGTGGTGCATCATTGTAAATGCGCTTTTCTGCCATCTCTGCATATTCGGGATTTAGTTCAATACCGATGCACTCTCGATTCAACTGGAGTGCTACTAAGCCTGTCGTACCAGACCCCAAAAACGGGTCAAGCACAATGCCAGGCGAATAGCATGGTTCAACACTCGCCCGGAAGCCTTCCGTTCCGCAATGGTGGCATGGATTGCCATCATGAGGAGCGTTACAGGAACAAGTAGGGCTGAAGCCAAGAGTCTTGCGATACCCATCGACACGGCCAGACCCAGACTGTCCCACAGTACCTGTCGCGCCTTTCTGTCCTCTCGCTTCACGGCTCATTTGAGTTTTTGGACAGTCTTTACTTACGCCAGCTTTCGACTCGACTTCTCGTACCCACCCCTTCCCACAGTACCTACACACCTTTTCAGGACAGCCAGCCAGCACGGAACGCCTTACCAGTTCTTGCGGGAACGTGGCGAAGTGGGCATCCTTGAATGATCCGGTTGCAAACGTCCAGACTGAGCGGGCATTTGCGGTTTCCGCCTGAAAAAAACCATTATTCTTGGGAGCGCATTTAATCCCGCTAATATTCACATGCTTTTTTCGTGAGTCACTTTTCCCACGCTTGCGGTAGCTAGGATTTGTGAGGTCGCCAATACGCGCTTTTCGCCGTATCGCATCGGCATCATACCAGTACCTTCTCGTCTTGGTGAGCAGAAAAATGTACTCATGGCTACGAGATGGTCTATCCCTGACGCTTTCAGGCAGCGGGTTCGGCTTAGACCATACAATGTCAGATCGTACCCACCAGCCCGCATCTTGTAGGGCAATGACGAGACGTTGAGGGATCAGACACATATCTTTAGGCTTCAGTCCGTCCGGCACCGAAGATCTGCCATTATTCCCAACGTTTACATGCTTGCTGTCCTTCACCTGATAGCTTCTATTCGCCGCATAACTATCAGAGATATTTAGCCAGCATGTCCCATCCTTCCGTAATACCCGCCGAACCTCATCAAAGATTTCAACCATATGCGAGACGTACATTTCGGGCGTTGGTTCGCTTCCGAGTTCGCCCCGCCAATTTCCCCAGTTCTGCGGCTCGGTGCCGTATGCTCTAAGCCCCCAGTATGGAGGACTCGTCACGCAGCAATGCACCGATTCAGCGTCAAGCGTTTTCAGCATGTCCAGGACATGCCCTTGCAATATTCTCATCTTCCACCTTCAGGCTCTGACATAGCCAGCATCCTTGCGCGTTTCTTACATGCCGCAATATGCGATTTGAAATTACAGAGAGCGAATCCACCAGCACCGAAAAACTTTATGCCGGGACGAGACCAGGACTCGCACACGTACTTTTTAGGAAAATCCTTCTTGCAGATTGGACACCTCATCTGATACCTCCGTCAACTCAGTTTCCTTGCATATCACGACCTCACCAGTACCTTCTACCCGTAGCAGTCTAAACCACGCTGCAAACTGGCGAGGCGTTTCGATGCACACTCTATCCCTCAGTCGCTCATGGACTGGGAGCGGGCGCGTTATCTTGAATCGTTTCGGCATCATTTTTCCTCTGTATGGCCCGCTCAAGGACAGTTTCAGCGAACGCAATGGTATTCACTTGTCTCGCTGACAGATCGGGGCATACGACCTCAAATATATCTAAATCCTCAAATTTGTATGGCACGGGGTGATACGGGTCATAGTGCCCATCGTTATCCGTGCGCATCAGCACCGCATTGGCGACTTTGACAGCCTGCGCCCAGTTCGCCTCTACGCCAATCTCCGCCTCAATCTGTTTGCCCAACTTAATCTCTTGGGGTGTCGCGGGCTGATAGCCTTCGCATTGCGATGAGCTTCTTTCCGAAATGGTTGGACGTTCATCAATATGAATGCATTTGATTTCCCGTTCCGGGAACACCCACCGCGCTATCTGCTCTGCAAGATTAGCCGCGCCTACCTTGTCATATCCATCGAGAAAACGGCTCATACGCTCTCCGTTGTGGAAATAGACTGTTGCCGTGTATCTCATACCTCTATCTCCTTCCATATCTCAATCCCGTGTTCGATGCACCAGTCACGAGCGCGAGACAACGGCACTCGCTGAAAACAGCGCATCGACGGATGCAAACAGATGATCACGTCCCAGATGGTGGAATAGGTGATGATTGCTTTCATGCCACCACCTCACGGGTGGCGGTTTGCGAATCGCCTATCCTGGATCTGCGTGGGCGCAGACTGTGTGCAACCCTCACGGCATCAAAGCGATTGTAAAGCGGCCTGCCACTTTTTTCGATGATGGCTGGCAATGCGCCACTTCGACGCCAAATCCCAACCGTACGCTTTGTCACACCGCACAATTGCGCAACTTCCCGACTGTCAAGAAGCTCAAGCCCTTCTTGGGTAATTATTTTCTCAAGTTTGGGGGTTTGTGCCTCAAAGTCGGCAGAAGCCGCAATTTGACTATAACTAGACTTTCGTATGCCTTGCCAGTGCCGTTCACGGTCCCTCAGAATGTGAACATCATCGAGAGATTCAATAATGATGAGATGGAAAGCGGATTCCCCATATTCTAGAAAGTCTTTCTGTAGTCTCGGATTTGGGTGATTGCCCGCTCTTAGACGGCTACGATGTATCATGACACGATCATGTATGTCTTTGCTATGCCCGATATATTCATCACCCGTCATCTTGTTTTGGATAGCATAGATTCCACTGTAATGCGACATTTCATGTACGTTCATTGCTTCGCCCCTTCCGCGAGTTGTGAGTCTCGCCAAATCTTACGCCGCCAGCGATTCTCATGCATCACACGCGCAAACTCATCCATATCGACGAACATCACGCCGCCTTCTTTATATGCGATAATCTGCTTGTCTCGTATCATGGCATAGACCCGCTGCCTTGTAATTCCATATTCCTCTGCGGCTTCTGAAACCAGTCGCTTCATGGTAAATCCCCCCTTCTTTACAACTTTCAATAGTATTATACCAAAGTCAACATTTTTTTTCAATAAAAAAGAAAAGTACTATTGACAACTGTTGACACATAGTGTATAATATGCCACGTAGCAAGAAAACGAAAGGAATGAAAGGAATGAAAGTAAATGGGATACAATGAAAAAGTACTACAAAAAGATTTGGGAATAGAGATTAGGGTTCTTGCATGCAACGAGAAATTTGAGCTGGCTATAATCTTCAACGACATACGGCAGATGATGGCAGTTTTCACACGATATACAAAAAATGATGCTTATTTATACCGTGTGGATGATTTTGCTCCAAACAGCAGCTGTGGCGACAAATCTCCATATAAAGTTTTTACCGATAGGATTTCCGCTTTTGAATGGATAAAAGACTACTGCATGCCGTGTTATCGACATGAATATGCAAAAATTAAAGGCATCACAGGATTCAAAACTTACTACCCCTCAGAATATAAGAATATGTAGATTGTGCAGGGCATAGGCAAGCTAACAACACAATTCCAAAAGGAGGCGATTTGATGACACGGAAAGAACGGAAACGTTCAGCCGATACGATTCGCAGGGATTTGAAACAAAGAGGGTTTGATGCCCTATGGGCAGAAGGAAAAGGAAACGGGTTTTGGATAAAGGGGATGGGCTACGTTTCAAAGCCGCAAGCGATAAAAATGTCCAAAACAATCATCGGAAACATGAGATAGAAAAAACGCCCGGTGAGGTATTAATTCTCGCCGGGCTTTGACAGACAAAAGGAGAGAATCTGATGCCAGTGAAATTCGGGACATACGACAGCGAGAGCGGTTTTCAAGACGACTTCGTGCCTGCCAGTTTGGACGCACTCCAAACTGACATCGATGGACACGTCAACAATTTTTTGGATACCCCCGGCATTGACGGGGGTTTGATGTATCGCTACGAAGACTTGACAGTGACCGACCTAGAAACCGCGTGGGAAGATCTCAAAAACCTGCGGGAGGAAGCAGCGAAAGTTTGCTGTTTGTACTGGAATGATGGAGAACTGATCGAATCGACGGTATTGATAGCCTTCCCAAATGGCGAGTTTTTTGGATATGGGGCAGAATATCAAGAGGAGATAAGATGATGAAATGGGTACACCAAAACGATTTCGATGAGGCAACTGGGCTACCCGCCGAGCGAGCAAGGGTGTTTTTTGGACCGGAACCACCAGCATCAATCCTAGAACTTCCCGGCACTGAGAAGCGGGAAGTCCCCGATCATGAGTATATCCCCATTGTGAATCTTCGCCGCGTGCGGGGATGGGCATACACGCCATATCAGGGCGACAGTTATTTCGCCCTGAGAGCTAACGAGCTATTAGCGTCGATTGCGCAAGGCAATTTCCAGAACCGATAAGAAAAAACGCCCGGTGAGCGCCAATTCTCACCGGGCGTTTCCACAGACAAGGAGTTAAGCTCATGTCCTTAAAATTCTCGATAGAAAAGAGTACCACACACGCAGACCTAATGCAACAGAATCCGCGTGATTTAGCCGCCACCCTGAAAATCCCGTACACGTCAAAGATATTGCAGGCCGTTGAGCGTGCGTTGGGGTTGGTACACGGAATAATTGAAACCGATGACAACTTTATCAACACCTTTTCCTGGTCGGTGCCCAGTCAGAATCTCAAAAAACCCCCATACAGCGTCAAAGCCAATTACGAGGGATTGGCATTACGACATCGATGCACCTGCAAGGCGCAGCAATTCCACCCGCTTACGAATTGCGTTCACATCGTAGCCGCCAAAATCTATGAATATCAGAAGCGGCACGATATACTGACCATCCCACACGGAGGCATCTATACCCGTTCCAAAGATGGGAAGCAGACATCATATTTTCTTAGAAACGGGAAGGCGCGATGGTTTGACAATGCGGATACATACGATGAAAACTGGGGGCAACTAATCGTCCCACGGTCAAAGTCTCTGGCACGGTACCCAGATTTGATGGAGGCGTCAAAATGACAGCGACAGAACGCAAGCAAGCGATACACTATCATCTGAAACGTGCGCGGAAACTGATCGGCACTGAAGCTGATGAAGTATTTGAAGACCTGCTAACCGATGACGACTCCCACACATGGGAGTCCACACATGGCAAACTCTACCATCTAAGCGACCTCGAAACACGCATAGATGGTATGGTTCAGGAGACGCAAAATGTCTAACGAACTAACCGACAACATAATCAAGGGCATTCCAGATGTCCTTGTAGAGACTGTGGGCTTAATCATCGAGAAATGGTCGGATTCCGACCTTGCCACTTTCATCGTCATAGGGTCTACAGGGGGAAAGTTGGAAGCTCATCACAACGGGTATGAGGTAACGAAGTCACTCGCAGAAGAGGATGGGTCAATACGTCCTGATATTCTTCAGTGCGTATTGTACTGTGCGAACTACTATAACAGGCCAAGAGGTGCAAAATGCCTGATAAATTTGCAGAACAACGGATAGCGGCTTGCCTACGTCGCGTCCTCGATAGCCGTGACGAATATAGCCCGCCAATGCTTGTCGTTTGGCGGACGGATTGTGGTGTTGGCAAACGGCGGTGGGTTATTTCCGATGACCAGGGCGAACGCCTCTATTTCGCGTCCCCGCGACAAAGCAGGGAGACGGCGATGGTGGCGTGGAGCCGGGAGTATAAGATAACTTTTATCTATCCATATCATCAAATTCCGTACATGAAGCAAAAGGACTGGGCGCGTGCAATAACTAATTTGCGGGCTGGTTGCATCGGGGAGGTGCAAAATGTCTAAACGTCCCCCAACCACAAACGAGTTTATCAACGCCGAACGCGCAGAATCTTTGCGCGTTTTGGCATTTCTCGACGGCAAAGATGTGTCCGGCGGTCCGTTATGGCACTCGCCAGGCGTCCCAACCTGGTATAATGCCGTGATTAACCTTGCACCCGCTTATGGTATTGTCCAGGATGGCAAACCGCGCATACAACGCACTGCCCAACAAAACGGGATGCCGCTCTATCTCGTAACCGTTCCGTGTAGACGAGGCAACCGCAGGGAGATTGGCGCAGCGTGTAGCGTTCGCAGGCAGGTAGCAGTACAACTAGCGCTGCGGAATGCGATACGAAAACTGTGCCCACAGGAGGGGCAACACTTTCTCTATTTCGGCAAGTTCAAAGATGACATTGCCGACGAGAAGCCTGATGGTCATGAAAAAGAAGCAATGCGACCATGATTCAGATTTTTGTAAGGAGGACAACGATGATAACAAAAGATGGCTGGTATGAGGAGTTGCCAGCCGAATCGCTCGGTACATTCCAGGAGTGCTTATTTTGCGGGGCAACACGAGAACGCCCTTACGGCGAAAAGAATTATGAAGGTGAACACAAGTCAGACTGCCCATTAAGACAGCTGGTTATGGGGGAGGAATCGAATCATGAGTAAGTACCTGATCCGCACCTGCCACGCTACCCAGGCAGATATAGACCGATTCAAATGTGAGGCGGGGCCACCCCCCGTCATCGCTGCAATTGCGCGTGAGTTTCGCCCCGTTGCCGTCGAGTGGAACGGGCTTTCGTGTTTCATCGAACACACTGAGCCGGGCAGGACATGGCGGACGTGGAAGATTACGAAAGAGGGGCGCATTTTGGCGAAAGCTGGACAACGTTGGTGTGAGTTTCCCAATGCCAAAGCGTTTGGCGTGCCGGAACTGAAGCCAACCACATTTGATGTACTATTTTGAAAGGAGAATCATCATGAGTTTTCAGTACACCGATAATAAGAAGATTGTAGACGATCTCGACGCGAAACTCGGTACGAGATTTATGGATGTAAACTCGTACCTTTGCAATCAATGCAGCCTGAAACTCGTTAAGGTTCTTGACAACTGCTTTGTCGATACGCCCCCCGGTTTTATTGCCGAGTATGGCGAAATCTCGAAAGACGGGGTAAGGGTTTTTGCAACATTCACCCACTCAAACGATCAAATTCGGTTCGTCCTCGACTCCTTTCGGGCGTCAATCCTCTTTAGCTATCACGGGGAAAAGGAGTCATGATGAAAGGCTTAGTTTTCGCACTGTGGCTGTGTGCCCAATTTACGGCACCGCAAAAGGGCACACTCGTCTATGACACCGTTTACAGCCCTGCTATTGAGGGCAACATGCTCGGCGACTCGGCATACAGAAACATCGTCGTATATCTCCCGCGAGGGTACGATGACAGCCTAAAACACTACCCCGTTGTTTACCTGCTCCACGGCTGGGGCGACGACCATACTTTTTGGGCGGGGAAAGACTTCCACATAAGGGGGGTGATCAACGACTTGATTCACCAGAGCAGAATCGGTGAGATGATCGTTGTCGCTCCTGATTCGCTCAACAAATACGGGGGCGGGTGGTATGCCAATTCACCCGTAACGGGGAACTGGGAAGATTTTATCGTCTACGACTTGGTTCTCCACATGGATGCCAATTATCGCACCCTCCCCCAACGATCAAGCCGTGGCATCTTTGGATATTCGGCGGGAGCCAGCGGTGCATTAAAACTGGCTTTCAAGCACCCAGAGATTTACGCCGCCACCTTTGCATTGAGCGGAGGCGGCCCGCTTGAAATGGCACCCTGGGTAATGAGTCAAGGTGGGTGGCGGGAGGCACTATCCCTGACAAGCATGGCTGAGTTCCACGCGGCATCGGTGCCAGCCCGCGCACAAATTTCAGCAGGTGCGGCATTTTCGCCAAACCCAGGCAATCCTCCGTTCTTCGTGGACCTTCCGTTTGGGCTGGTCAACGGTGAACTGGTACGGAACGATACAATCTGGCAAGCGTGGCTTGATGCCGAGGACATCCCCACAATTGCCTATGACTTCCGCCACAATCTGTCGGAAGTGGTGGTCAGTTTTCGTCGGGGGAGCTTCGACCACCCAGATCATGGTGGGGTTGTTTCGGACGCGCTGAGTGCTTTGGGCGTGCCGCACACGTTTAAGGTGTTTGAGGGCGGGCATGTTGACCCCAGTTTCGTCCCTCAGTTCGAGGACGAGATGATGCCTTTTTTCTCAACGAATTTGGCATTTGAAATGGACTTACTCACAAACGTCGGGGCGCGAGGGAAGCTCCCGACAACTTGGGGCGAGATGAAGCGCCAATGAGCCATATTGCCGCTCACGGCATTTATGAGCAGGGAAGGGTATCAGATGACTATCGAGGTTATATCGACTGCATACACGGCAACCCTGACGCATTATCCGGCTGAGATATGGGCAGCCGTTCAAAATGTTTTTGGTGTTTCTGGCAAACCCGCCGATCATGTCACGATTGACTTTTCACGATTGAAGATTGACATCTCGGACGAGATTATAGATTGGCTTGAGGATTTAGCAATGGAGGTGTGATATGTGGCCCGCGTTTTGCTTTATCGCAGGAGGCATCATTGGCATAATTATCACATCGGTAGCACGCACGGCAAGCTCTCGATGTGAGGAGTGTGCATACCTTCGGGTGGCGCGTCGATTCATGCCGCGACCCAACACAGGACGCATACCAGGGGGGAAGTAATGTTCTGGGATTTCATGTTGCTCGTTTTCACACACTCTATAATGGCCATCATTGGCATAAAGGTCGGAACATCGGCACGTACAGAAAAATGCGAAAGCTGCGGATTCATTAGGGATAAAAATGTGGAAAGGAGTGAAAACTGATGCATATCTTTTTAGAGGTCATCGAAGACGCAGACATGGAGGAAGAACAATCGCCCGAATGGTGCTGTAGCTATCAATATGGTCGCAGCTACTCAATGGGGCCACTCAGAGTAGTCGATGACGATTCGGCAGCGTAAGGTACGGTAAAACGGCAAAGGGGGCATCGGTGGCTTAACGGTCATCGATGCCCCCTTTTTTATTCGTTTTTATTTGAACGCCCGATACATCCACCAGAGGAAGAGTAACCACCCGCCCCCGACGAATCCTAGCCACCGTAGTTGACAGTAGAAGCGGCGCTGAATTTTCAGACGGAAGTCGTCACCGTCAGCCCAGAGGTCGTAGAGGTGGTGGATGTGCGCGATGAGTTCACGACACAGACGGTTCGACGTTTGGCACGCCTCAAGGACTGTCAGATTCCGCGCAATGGCATCCCTAGTCATCTTCAGATGTGCCATTTCGCGTAGCCCACGAGAGAAAATGTCTCTGGATGTCTTCTCGTAGGAGTCGAATGATCGACGTTTGTTCTTTGATATTATCATCGAGTGCCTTGAGGGCATCGCTAGATCTCCCCATAATTTCTTTTCGCTGATCTCTGTCATGCTTTAGCTCGTCCACAATCCTGTTATTAAACTCTGCCGCACGAGCATTTAGCGCCCGCAGTCCGATAGTTGCAAAGACTACGAAGATGCCCAAAGGCCCGCTATCTGCTAAAATCTTCACCCAATCAGGCCCCATGAGAACGCCTTTCTATACTCATCGTTGCAAGTTCCGTTCGATGTCACGTTCTTCTTGCTTTGTAATTGTTGTTGGCACCTTCGCCGCTATCCGTGTCGCAGTGCGAGGTGTTCTCTGTAGCGCCTTACCTACAATCTCCGGCATGTTTTTCGGAAAGTCGTGGCCCTCTAATTTCCACTTGCGGGCAAACTGACTATCAATAAAGGATGCGTATGCCTCTCGCCCAAACATTACTGCCACGCCAGCGGCTACCGCTTGACCGTCTGGAAGGGATAGCCCAGATGCAAGCGTATCAAAAATCCAATCGCCAGCTTCAGCGCCAGCGGTACCGATTAAAATCATTTTGTCTATTGCGCTCAAGTTCCACGCTGTCCTGGAGCCTCCCAGAATTGTTTTTAGCTCGGAAGCTGCTAATTGTGTCGCAGCGACATTCTCCACTAGGTGAAGACCTTCATCGCCCAGAACCAGGCGCATAGCCTCACGATCCCGCCCTTTTAATTGTCTGGCAAGCCCCGTTGCCGTGAACGTGCCGCCCGCAGTTTTTGCCTTTTCGGAAAGTTGATTTAAGTATGCAGCGCGTACAGACCGCGTAGCCTCCGGGCCTATCGTTTCTAGGATGTCTGGGATCGTCTCTCGGGCTATTAATTCGTTGTCTAAAAGTGCCTTTGACAGTTCAGTAAAGCGTCCCTCGCCCCCCAATTCGATAATCTTGTCCCCAAACCGAGAATTGAATTTTTTCGCCTGGGTTCGATAGTCTGCCTTCGCTTTCCGGAATTGGTCTGCCAGTTCTGGGCTTTTCCGTTCGGCTGCCGTAAATAAATCGTCAGTCTGCGCATCATAGATTCGCTGTTGGAATCGCTTTGTTTCGGGGACAATCGCCTCCGCTTTTTGGCGTTTCTGTTCGAGAAACAACTGACGGAATTTTGTACGCTCCTCATCTATGTCAGCCATTGTTACCCCAGTGGCACTCTCTGGAATTTCATCTACAATCTCACCACCGACCAAACGCCCCTCCTGTTGCGCGACGAGGCGCTCCCTTAGCCTTTGCAGTTTAGGGATGTCTGTGTTCAGCCCAGAAACCGCACCTTGATTTTCAGCAAGGATTTTATCGATCTCCGCGATTGTATTCCCAAAATCACCCGGCACTTCGCCCAATTCCCCTAATAGCTCTTGAAAAATCCTCCGTGAATCATTATGGAACGCTGTCAGCGATGCCTTGAAGCCCGAAAAGACTTGACTTCCTAATTCGCCAACATCTCGAACCCCACCCAGTCCTGAAATTTTCTTATCTACAAGTGCTACCATCCCTTTGTCAAAAGCCCTATACCTCCGTCTTGCCCTTCCAACAAGAGATGTCTGGATTCTCGCCGCCTCATCAAAGGCAACGACGGGTGACTCGCTTAATACCGACTCAGGAAATCCGTCCGGTATCTCACCCTTAAACTTTTCCTGTAGGGCTAGGATTTCTGGACTAACTTCCGGGGAAGTCCTAAACGCCCCCTCAAGCCCTTTCCCAACGGCTTTTACCCCAATGTCCAGGGCTTTACTGGGATCAATCACGGTCTGGCCGAGTACCTTTGCCGCATTCAGATATTTATTCGCTGCCAATTGCTCGACTAGCGCCCCGACCCGTCCGCTTTTGGTTGCCATAGAGCCAACAGGGCCTAAGACGACCGCCACATCGGACAAAAAAGCCGACGGATCTTCTTCCACGTAGCGCTTGAAGACTTCTCTACCGACTGGTGTCGTAAGATCGAACGTCTCATGATAGAAGTCAATCATTGCAGATAGTGAAGGCCGCCGCTCCCGAAAATCCTGGACGGGAAATCCCGCCGTAGCCGCAATATTCTCTGGGGAATAAAACTCACCGACAAATTGCAACAGCGCCGGAAGTTGGCGGGGGTCAATACTATTGAAAAAGTTTTTTGATAGGCTGCCCCCAAAATTCTTTTTTGCACCTTCCAGTACTTCCATGATTGGCAGGATGTTGATTTCCGGTTGTTGGTTGCGTGCGATTGCGTCCTGGACCATTTCCTCTGCGATTTTGGGGTCGGTTCCTTTGTTCAGGAGAATCCGCCGATATTGCTTATACGAAATGGTCAGACGGTCAGGACTACTTCTCTCGCTTACATCGGGGACGCCCCTTGTCCCGGTTGGTTCTGGCAGTTCTACCGTCACTCCCGATTGGTCCCCTACAAAATTAGAGATGATTTTTTGCATCGGCGTCAGTGTTTCGTCGGGAGATTCTGCCGTATCCTCAACAATATCGGGGCTTGTGGGAGGCGGCTTTGCCCCATCCCCCAGATGCCGGTCGAGAATCTCTTGCATTGTTTCTGCCATTATCGCACCTCCAGTCTCGCGTGCAGCCTTTCTTTTTGTACTTCCGTCAGGCGGGGGGCAAGAGATTCGAAGATTTCGCCAGGGTCAATCTTCAGTCTCAACGCATCATCAACAATCCCATCAACTTGTGCGTCGGAAATTTGTTGAGCTTCGGGGCCTTGAGTTTCGGATGCACGTCCCCCCTCTTTCACTGTGGAACCTTCCGTAAGCGTGACGCCCACCGATTCATTGATTTTAGTTCGCGTTTCTTCAGCGCCCCGCCCTTGCGATGGGGGAACGCTTCCGATTAGGAAATCATTCAATAACTCAGAGTCTATTGTCTCGCGGATATTGGGGATGGAGTTCTCAATGTCTGACTGTGCAAATCTCAAATTCGTCGAAATCATGGCTTCCATAATCGATTCATTCAATTCTGCATCTTTGTCTATGCCTGGTAGCATTCCTTCGTAAAGTTTGGATTCTGCATCAGAAAATACCAGACCTGTAAACGTTCTTCGAAACGTTGTCAAAAGCAGGTTCATTTTGGCAACCAAACTGCGCACTTCCGGATTCGCAGTAGTCCTACCTTGCGCCGCCGCCCATTCCTTTATGGCAGTCCCAGGCCCCGGGCGGACGCCCTCCGCCTCAAGCGCTTTCAACGTTTGTTTTATATCTGTCAAGGAGGACAACATCTGCTGACGGCCTGTGAAGCTCTTACGCTCTCCCGCCCCCAACGTCTTTACAAACCCGCTAATCAATTCACGGTATGCGCCTTTTGTATCCCCCGCCTCTAAAGCCTGATCGATAGCATTTTCCAGATTATCCTTTTCCGACTGGGACAGCGAAACGCTTAAAGATCGGAACGCTTGACGGATAGGCCCGCGAAATTCTTCCGAGACCTCCGACCTCCTAATTTCATCCTCAATACCATCTAGGCTTTTGCCCTCTTTCGTCAATTTCAAAACATCTAATACCATACTGTCGCGCCTAGCAAGGACACCTCCAAATCGTTCCTCCACGAAATTTCGTGCGTTCATTTTTTCCTGCAACGTAAAACCAGAGAAATCGACTAACTCACCCCGGCTTGTGGGACGAAGTTTTGCAACATCCCTCCGGCTTTCGGCTCGTGTCCCTGCAACGTCCCTCCGGCTTTCGGCTTGTGTCCCTGCAACGTCCCTCCGGCTTTCGGCTCGTGTCCCTGCAACGTCCTTATCAGTTTGCGCACGCAGTTCGGCTATATCTTTCTGTGTCTGTTGTTGGCTTGTGGCAAGTTCGCGCAACCGCGAATCAGAGCGCTCTAACTTCTCACGCTCAAACCCTAACTCCTCAGAGTTTGACATCGATTCGACTTGCAGCCGCTTCTCTGCTAAATCCTGCTTTCTGATAGCCAGTTCATCCGCACGCTTAATCCGTTCTTGTTCCGTTGCCGCTTGTGCCAGCGCGACCTTAGCCTCCAGAGCGCCGAGTAACGACGCCGAAAAACCCTCGATAGCACCTGCAAACGCATCTTCAATCCCCATGTCAGACCGTCACCTCCCCACCAAAACCTTGACCCTGTGGCACGGCATCGACGCCAATCTTATTAAAGAAGTCCATCGCATCGTCAATCTCTGCATCACCCGTTCTGTCCTGACCATTTAGCATCACCAACGCACGGCTGATGCCTTGTATGTTATTGAAAAATCCCGCCCTACGACCCAATGCGAGGCCTAGATTCTGCGATGCAGTTGATTCGAACGCAGACAGTTCGGCACCCTCCGCGCCTACCGCAGCACGTTGTAATTCCAGAAATGGACGTTGTTTCGTTTCGCTTATCAGTTGCCCCGCGACAGGACTTTGACCAATCCCACGCGCCGATAACGACGAGGCTACCGATTCAAATTGGGACGCGGAACCCGCTTCGATGCCTTTTCGCTCCTGTGGCGTGAATTGCCCCGCCTGAAACCGTTGGAGCTTCTTTAGCCGTCCCCTACGCTCGTCTAAGACCTCACGTTGTAAATCCCTGGATTCACGCGCACCAAAGAAATCGAATGCACTCTCAGCAAGACCGGCACCGGCAGCGATGCCAGCGGCCACAACAATCGGCGCAATCCCCTGAACGCTATTTGCCATCTGAATCGCCGCACTTGTAATCATCATGCCACCTCCACCCATGTGTTCGCAGACCGATAAAGGGCGCCGAGCGATTTATGATAAAGGTATGACCCGTCAAACGCAAAATCACCCTCTGCAACGTCATCCGCCCCAGGCGTCACGTCAAAGCGCATCACCTTCGGTTGCTTCTCCCTATCCACGCGCGAGACGCTTTCCTCTACGTTTCTATCTTGTTTCATACCGTGACCTCGATTTCAACCACCGTTCCCAGCGTCGGAGAAGCCAGATAAATATTCGACACGTCATCCGTTCTCCAAAGATTCAGATCGTCGCTCTCATAGACTGCATTCGCCTTGATGGTCCAATACGGCGCTGTTGGTGTCGCTACCTTGCCAGTGACGAATGCAAGCCTCAACACAACCGCCGTTTGAGCTTGAATCTTGATGCTTTTCGCACCTTGCGGGATAGCCGTTGCATACTCCGTATCGCCCGCTGTCATTGTTGAATGATAATGATAGATCTCTTTAGCCATTTTATACCGCTCCCACGATCCAAAGGCTTTCGATGCCTACGTCACCCGTCCCTGAAACCTCCACCTGGACATCGAACCCACTGGAAAATATCGGCACCCGAAACGGCGCAATCACCGAACGTGCGACCGAGTAAGAACTGCTCAACACACTTGACCCATCCACCCAGACCTCGACCGTCATCGTTTTGGTCGAGGTCGGGATTATCTCAACCCACCGAAAAATCTTGCGCTGTCCACCGAGCCCCTGTGTTTTCCAGAAAAGCCGTTGCGTCTTGAATGACCAAACTATGTCATCCGCGCCTTCCAAGTCCGTATCCTGTTTTATCGTCGGACGGTCCCAGAGGATTTCCCGTACCTCGTTTTCGCCGTCTTCAATGATGTATACATCTAAAGTCTTTTCAGCGTCTACCAGCGATGTTGTAACCAGCCAGTCGCCCTGGCTGATATTTATATCTTCCCATTTCTCCCATGCCCCATCGGGCTGACGTAAGAACTGGTAGGACGCCGACCCGCCAGCCGCGAGATCGACGTAAACATTGAACAGGATTTCCTCAGACGGAAACGCCACGACCGCGCCCTTTTTGGTCTGCATGTTATCAAAGAATCCACGGAGCGCGACATCATGCAACGACTCAACACGAATGCCGTCGCACGCATACAAGCCGTTGATACCGACGAACGCGATAAAGTCCTTAGTCTTTGCCCATGAGAACCCGTCAAGCGGCCCGATTCGAGAAATTCTATCTATCTCAAAATTATACACGTTATCACCAACAAGACGCCATATCCCATCAGGCCCGCCGAACAGCAGGACGCCCCGCCATTCCACAGCAAACACCTTTTCAGCATTGACACGCAGGGCGTTATCTTCAGGAAAAGCCCACCATACCGGATCCCCCGCCCGCCGGTCGCTAAAAAACATATCCTCTTTGGCAGGAGCAAAAACCCGGTCGCGATAATATGCGAAATTCTGGACATCCGACGACACACGGGTATTATCAATCCTCAGTTGCGTGTTTGCTGTAATCACACCATCTGCGTTCTGATCAAGGAAAGTCGTGGCATCAGCGAGAAGATACGCAACCAGATAGTATTTCTCCGTCAATTGCGCCCCCGCCGGTAATTGCGACGCTTGCCCCTCAGACCTCCAAAGGATTTTCCGGGTGGTTTGCCCGTCAGTCGAATTGGGAAGATCTGTCCATGCTACCGAGCTATCCCCCGCTCCCAGTAAGACCTCTACAACATCGCTACCATTAGATTCTGCCAGATTGAACGGATCAACGGTGTTCACGCTTCGCTGATATGTTTGCCGATAATAGTAGTATAGCGACGGTGCCATACTGCCACCCACGCCAGGCGTAGGCGTAGCACCCGACAACACCGGCGGAACAATGCCAAGCGGATGTACTTCCAAAGCGGGCCAATTCTGCAATCCAATCCAATATCCCTGATCGCTACCCTCAGACGTGACGACAATCACATCCTTGACGATGAAATCCGCAGATATGCGCCCTGTCATATCTGACGCAAGCAAAATATCAACAGGCGTGTTGTTGATAATCACGCCCAAATCACCGTTGTCTGCCAGATAGATTGGCACAACGTGATCTCCATGACGCGCCACCGCGAATCCCGTAGGGCTATCACCGAGATTTTTCGCTTGTGTCACGGCATATCGAGGAATTAGCATCCCATTGGCATCCACCCGCAGATTTTTCATGTCTGCCAGCGTTATACCGCCAGCGTCTATCTTTGCCGGTTGCGTGTGTAGCGACGCCCTGAAATTCGTGAGGGAGTAGGATATTGATTTCGCCATCAGCGAATCACCGTGCCCGCCGCACCGAGCGGGTAGCTGTATGTAACGTCAGTCGTAATCTCTGGTAAAACTCTGGCAACTTGTGACGACCACCCGGAGATGTACTCGTCCATCCGAGACTTGACTTTCGGCCATGCTCTAGCATATTCGGTATTATACAAGATGAACTCGTTATTTGCACCATCCTGGTCTTGCATCCGTTTCCGCAACCAGAACAGGGTGCGATGTATCACCGCCGGTTCAAATTCTGCATCAATTTCTAGTTCATCGATGCCAGCATCATATTCGGCCGTCGTGATCGTGTTATGCTTCATCGACGCGAGAACCTGGATGCTTTCTTCTCCGGTGGCGTCCTCATTCGCAGCCGGCGCAGGGTGAATCATTACGACATGCAGCGGCGAGACTTGCGAGACAATCAGATAGGTATCAGCCGCAGCAAAAGCATCGTCAGCGCCGCCCGCTAGACCGCCAGAGAAATCAACAGTTGTAGTCCCAACCGTTGTCACAACCGCTTCAGAATCATCGGTATTGTTGAATACAATATCACCGACTTTGACGCCTAGCGCGGTAAAGTTGACCCCGGTATCCGCCAACTGCGTTGAACTGCCACCCGTAGCCGTCCCCTCTGCACGCTTAGTCCTGCCCCGCCCCGTTATCGTATAGTGCGATGGAGATGACGATGTTTTTAGGTAATACCGCTCATTATACATATCCCGTAGGTGCCCACGCTTGAGTGGATACCAGGTCGAGCCACCATCTTGAGAAAACAGCACCATACGAGCCGATAGAAACTCGTCAGGAAGCGCATACTGAAACGTGCCGGCAATCTTAGCAGCGTAGACGCCGCGAACAATCGAGCGCGACCGATTCATGATGTCGCTAATGGCACGCATCAGGAATGTGAGTTTGTTATGCTCAGTGATTAACGAGTGGCTATCATCACCGAGTAATAACCCAATTTCGTCTATTAATGCCGTCGCTGTACTCATAATTCACCCCGGTTTGTGCGTTTTTTTGCGCCGCCAATCTCCTAGCGATGGTTGAGTCGGTGGCGGTTGTTTTTGCCAGCGCACCATGAAAAATGCCATCATGACCTTATAGATCAAGTTTCTCATATCTCAATCCATTCGCCATCCTTATGCGTGCAAGGCTGTTGGATGTACGGACGAATCGGCTTTATTTTGGACTTGTCAACCAACGAGGCATCAACCAAAAACATATCGATCGCTGAAATCCCAACAACCGCATACCCAAATTCGGCAGCGAGTTTGACACCAGCATCGAACGTAAACCCGAAATAGTCGTCTCTTGTGTACTCATGATCGGCGTTGTAGGCGATAGCTTTGGACAATCCATGCGCCTGATGTGCGTTAAATTCCGCAATAATAAGCCGTGGACGAAAGGATAGCAGGACTTCACGGAGTACCCAGTAATCATTACCGTCAATGTCGATGGACAGCACATCAAATGCACCGGGCGCTCCCTCCAAAGACAAGAATCCGCAGATGTTATCCTTCGTGATATGATGCCGTAATACCGCGCCATTGCCCTGCGGGTTTTTGTCTACCATCAAGCCGTCCCATCCACGCTCCTTCAGGTGTCTTGTGTTGGAGTAATTATCACCATCGGACGCACCCAGATCGACGAAATAGCAGTTAGTTTCACCGATTTCACCGAGGATAAAGTCTATCGTCTCACTATTCCCCGACTGGGGACTTGCATCGGGCGCATATTGGAGAGAATCAGTCCAATAGTAATCATCGAACATCTCCATCGCTATCTCAGCGAGACGACTGGCATCAAAATCCTCTAGGGCGTGTGCGGTATGAATGCGGCGATGGTTTGCTTTGGGCAAGGCGTAATCCCAATTTGAGTGAAAAAGCCCGATCATTGGCTTGTCAAACGCCCATGCCACATGCGCCATCGACGAATCCACGCAGACGACACCTTTAGACCACTCGATCAACTGTGCAGCGGCATCAGCAGGTACACCTTGTGAGAAGTCGTAGACGTTATCACCGCCAAACACCGGCGCAGCCAGTCCAAGCACCACGACTTTCCCCTCATACCGTTCGAGAAATTCCTTGATGTCCTCATCTGGCAATGTCCGAATCGAATCTCCTGCTTGAAAATGTACGGCAATATATTCGCCCTTCTTCAGCCCGGCATCCTTCAATAGCCCTTCGGTGTGTGCCGGAACATGGACGCCGACCTCGACGTGCGGACGAGGCACATCCCAATCGAGTCCAATCCAATCAGCTTTTTGCCGTACATAATCCGCATCCCGATTCGCCTTTGTTCCGGGATGACAGAGGTTTAGGACAACGTCCGCTGATTCGTATTCGATGAGCGCCGCATAGTCGTCAAGCAGCACGCAGCCCGGCTGGATTAGCTTGCCAGTACACAAAAAGTCAATTTCCAAACTGTCACGCCAGATGGAATTGTCAATATCCACGCGAGAACACAGGACAATCGGACCCGCACCCACTCCCCGGAGTCGATGGATAATGCCACAGGTATCGATAATATCACCCATTCCACAGTGGTCTACGATAAAAACCTTTTTACCTTTGTAGTCTCTCCGTGTTAAATCTTTCTGCGTTGGGGGTATCAATATCGGGTAGCGTTCGGCTTGGCCGTTCCACGCTCGTGCACAGCATTCTACAGCGCCATCGGCTAGACTTTCCACTGACGAAAAGCCCGCAGACAGACACGTATCGATAAGCGTCTGGGGAGAGAAAGACATGCGGTGACTATTAAGATCTGTTTCGCCCCAGCCGGGGAAGTACGGGGAGCCATGAATTAGTGGCACCCAATCCTTTAATCGCTCAGGTCTGCTTGCGATGTCTTGAGCCACATAAAGGATATTTGGACATCGGATTTCAGCATAGCCGCCAGGCTTTAAGACCCTTCGCCACTCCTGAAGCATCGCATCCGTTTCTGTCCACCATTCATGCTCGATTGTGTGCGCAGAACGAATCACGTCAAACGTGGAATCATCAAACGGTAAAGACCGCTGATCCCCCACATGCTCAATATGAGGCATCGCCCGCTTGTCAAAATGTTCCCATTCGGGATTATTCGGTTGGTACGGATTATGCCCCGCGCCTATGTCAAGTTTTCTAAGCACCGATCCACCTCATCAATTACCGTTTCGGGTGTGATTGAACGCATACAGATTCTGTCATAATGCCCTGACTGTGGAAGTCTGTCACCCCACAACGCCTTGATATTCTCCGTGACATCATTCTTTATCGCCCGTGGGCACTCGGTCATCCATTCTTTGGTCAACCAGAAGCATGGACGACACACATCCGCATGGACAACCACATTCCCTTTGATGCCAAACATCGATGGAGCAGTAGGTCCAAACAAAACGACGCTTGGCTGATTCGTAACCAAGCGCCTCAACCTAACCGATCCATTTTCGATAGCGACATGCAACGGTGATGCACGCAGCCAACCCAAGAACGTCATCAGGGGCGAGTCAAAGACATGGCGAACCCGTTTCAGTCTTGGCTCTCTATTGGTGCCCAGCTGAATAGCCTCACAGTCAAGTGCATCAACAACCGTCTGCCAACTGCCAACGCCCCAACTTTTCGTCTGAACCATTCCGCCCGCCGAGCCGAGATTAACTGATACCCAATCCCCGCCAGGCGGATCCACGGACGGCAAATCGATGTCAACAGCGTCCCAATCAGGCATCGGCAAATCGCAAGACTGCGCAGTAATTTGCAAATGTGACATGCCAGGGCAATCATCTTGCAGGACGTTTTGAT